>Ga0228666_1000085_pt1 | contig 69590 bp, 63 predicted proteins | sample 80DmetaG_FD_182702 | JGI IMG/M metagenome (GOLD analysis project Ga0228666, IMG submission 182702) | Seawater microbial communities from Monterey Bay, California, United States - 80D | ecosystem: Environmental > Aquatic > Marine > Coastal | place: USA: California | collected 2016-10-11 | reverse complement strand
ATGGGGACATGAGCCAACGTGTGATGGAGGTCTTACGTCAGTTTACGCCCGAAGTGGAAGTGTACAGCATTGACGAGGCATTTTTACATTTTGATGGCTTCGAGCATTATGATATGGAAGCTTATGTACAACAAATGCGCAAGCGTGTAGGCAAATGGACTGGAATGCCTGTTAGCATTGGACTTGGTCCCAGCAAGGGTCTTGCTAAAGTAGCCAACCGTGTGGCCAAAAAATTCGCCGACAGAACCAAGGGTGTCTATGTTATTGACTCAGAAGAAAAGCGTATTAAGGCACTGAAGTGGCTGCCCATTGCAGACGTTTGGGGCATTGGCCGCAAACACGCGCGCCGGCTCGCACTAAACGAAGTGAAAACCGCCTATGACTTTACCCAACTCAACGACGATTGGGTGCGTAAGCAAATGAGCATCGTGGGGCTTCGCCTCAAAAAAGATTTGGAAGGAACCGCCACCATTCCCATGGAAATGATTGCTGCTCCTAAAAAAGCCATCGCTACCACCCGCAGTTTCGAATCCCTTATTACTTCCTATGAAGAACTACGCGAACGCATATCGACCTATGCAACGCTTTGCGCCGAAAAGCTACGCAAGCAAGGGAGCAGTTGTCATGCCCTTTATGTGTTTGTTCGCAGCAATCCGTTTATGCCCGACTTGCCACAATACCGCAACGGTATGTTGGTTACCATGCCTTTTGCCTCCCAGTCGAGCTTGACCATTAGCAAATATGCCCTAAAGGGATTAGAGCATATTTTCAAAGACGGTATTCAGTATAAAAAAGCTGGGGTGATGGTTACGGGAATTGTACCCAAGACAGCCCAACAGCTCACGTTGTTTGATGGGGAAGATAGCCGTCATGAGGCGCTGATGCAACGCATCGATCAACTGCATCGCAAGTATGGTCCACATAAAATCAAACTTGCCAACCAAGATCTGAGCAGAACTTTTAAAATGAAACAAGCCCACTTATCGCCGCGTTACACCACAGACATTCACGATATTATTACGGTAAGATGAAAAAAGCAACAACCCTCCATTTTTATAGCCCCGACACCAACAACGAAGCCGATGTTTGGCTGGCGGGCGAAGGCATTTCTGCAGGCTTCCCCTCCCCTGCAGACGACTTTAAAGAAGTACGCATAAGCCTTGACAAGGCTGTGGTTAAAAATAAAGCCGCTACATTCTATGCGCGCGTGGCAGGACAATCTATGGTGGGCGCAGGGCTGGACGATGGCGATTTGCTTGTCATTGACCGGAGCTTGGAACCCCAAGACGGCAAAATTGCCGTGTGCTTTGTGGATGGGGAGTTTACGGTAAAGCGCCTCAAAGTAGCTGAAGACTGCGTCTGGCTGATGCCCGAAAACGAGCAATACAAGCCCTTGCAAGTGACCGAAGACAATGAGCTTATCATTTGGGGCATTGTGACCCATGTGCTAAAGGCGGTGTAGTGCACTTGGCTATCTTTGCAGCAATTAAAACCCTGTAAAAAGTACTCCGAATTGAAAAAAATAAAGAAACGAATAGGCCGTGTATTATTATACGTGGGTGCATTGCTATTGGCGCTGGTTATTGCTGTTCAGCTGTTTGTTGCGTATTACCCCTCTTTTGGGGGTGATGTGACCAAGCAACGACAAGAGCTGTATGCAGATTCAGTGCAGTTCGAAGCGGGTACTTTTCAAAATCAAAACAGCGGCAGCGCCAAAGACTTTAGCCTGAATAAAGTCTTGAAAATATTCCGAAAATTCTTTTTCGAGCAGGTCGAAAATGGAGTCCCTGAAAATAACATAGCAATTCAAAAAATAAATATTGCCGACATTACCGCTTTTAACGAGGGAACGAGGTTGTATTGGTTTGGGCATTCCACCTTTTTGATGCAAATCGACAGTACTACGATTCTTATAGACCCCATGCTTAGTGAAGTTCCTGCGCCACATCCTTGGCTTGGGGATAAGCGCTTTAGCGATGAATTGCCTATTGATATTGAAAATTTACCAAAGATAGATGCCGTAATTATCTCGCACGACCACTACGATCATTTGGACTATGCCTCTATATTAAAGTTAAAGGATAAGGTGGGTGCTTATTTTGTCCCGCTTGGTGTTGGTGTTCATTTAGAGGCTTGGGGCGTTAGCAGTGCCAAAATCCATGAAAAAGATTGGTGGGAAGCAACGACGTTTAAAAACATGCAATTGACATGTACGCCAGCGCAACATTTTTCAGGTAGGAAGTTCAACAATCGCAAAAGTACGTTATGGAGTTCGTGGGTGATAAAATCTAAGGATGCGAACATATACTTTAGCGGAGACAGCGGTTATGGAAAGCACTTTGCGCAAATTGGTGAAAGCCACGGCCCTTTTGATCTTGCATTGATTGAGTGTGGTCAGTACAATAAAATGTGGCCAGACATTCATATGTTTCCAGAAGAAAGCGCGCAAGCGGGACTAGATTTAAACGCTAGAGCCATGATGCCCATTCATTGGGGTGCGTTTAAACTCTCCATGCATGCCTGGACTGCGCCCATAGAGCAGATTCGCAAAGAAGCAGCAGCACTTGGCATCCCCTTGGTGACAGCTGAAATAGGAGCGACTATTAGAATCGAAACATTACCAAAGCCCAATACTGTGTGGTGGTAGTTTACGATGCTATTTGTTTTAGAAATACCAAAATCAGCAGCTAAGAGCTATTCTTGAAAGCACAAAACATTTGCTTTTGGTAAATTGATTATAGCACTAAATATAGCATATTTATTGAAAGTCAAAGCGGTAACATGAATGCATAAAAACGTAACCCCTTTCCAAAAATTGCTTAAAAACCATAACTTGCATCAAAGTTATGAATAGTAGCTTCTTCCCCTTAGTGTGTATGGCCGTTTTCCTTTTCGTGGGATGTAGCGAAACGGATACCGTTATTGTTGTTGACAAAAATGATGGCAAAGGGTCAAACACCGCTAATGAAAACGCCCTTACCCTTGAACACAATGGTCTTAATCGCGAATATATATTGTTTGTGCCCAGCACCTATGACAGTGCAACCCCATTGCCACTGCTGTTTAATTTTCATGGTTTTGGCGGAACTGCAAGCGAATACATGGCTTATGCAGACATGCGCACACTAGCCGAAAATGAGAGGTTTATTGTAGTATATCCTCAAGGTAGTAATTTGGATGGATCGCCACATTGGAATACCTGCCCCAATGGCGGCGATAACAAAAGTAATGCAGACGATTTCGGCTTTACAGCAGCCCTTGTCAGCGAACTTTTGGGTAGCTATAGTATTGATCAAAACCGCATTTATGCTGCTGGCTATTCAAATGGTGGTATGATGGCCTATGGGCTTGCCAACTATAAGAGCGAACTCTTCGCAGCGGTGGCATCGGTTTCGGGCACCATGCTCGACTGTACGACAACCCCTGCACATCCCATGCCGGTGATTCACTTGCACGGCACCGATGATGACACGCTGCCCTATAACGGAAACAACTATTTTAACAGCACACAAACAGTCCTAAACCATTGGATTGCATTTAACAACACCAACCGTTCACCAACTGTCACTTCAGAAACCAACGGCAGCATAACCATTGAACGGTATGTTTATAATCAAGGAGATTCTGGTGTTGCAGTAACGCATTACAAATACATCGGTGGTGGGCACAATTGGTTTACAGCTAACTTCCAAGGACAAGACACCGCTACACTGATATGGAATTTTGTGTCGCAGTATGACATAAATGGGTTGCGATAAGGCGTATTTTTATACAGAAAACCCAGCGCTATGCGCTGGGTTTAAAGTACCTCGGGTGGGAATCGAACCCACACTCCTTGCAGAACCGGATTTTGAATCCGGCGCGTCTACCAATTCCGCCACCGAGGCTAAAGGAAGGCAAATGTAGCCAATATTTTTAATGCTTGCCAAGAAAAAACGGCCAAGCATTTATGCAGGCTCAAATAAATTCCTACATTTGCATCCCGCACAAAAAACTATGGGAAAAACAACCATCGAATCGAAGATTTTTGCTTGTACGCAAAGTACAACCTTAGCCAAGGAGATTGCTAAGCAATACGGCATTCCTATGGGTAATGTACTGTTTTCTCGATACAGCGATGGTGAATACCAACCTTCCTTCGAAGAATCGGTCCGTGGATCTCGTATTTTTATAATAGGTTCTACCAACCCCACATCCGATAATTTGATGGAAATGTTGCTTATGCTCGATGCCGCCAAACGCGCTTCAGCACGACATATTACTGCCGTGATGCCTTATTTTGGTTGGGCAAGACAAGACCGCAAAGACAAGCCAAGAGTTCCGATAGGGGCAAAGTTAGTAGCCAAATTGTTGGAAACAGCCGGTGCTACACGCATCATCACCATGGATTTGCACGCCGATCAAATTCAAGGGTTCTTTGAAAAACCCGTTGATCATTTGTTTGCATCCTCATTGTTTTTGCCTTACCTCAAGTCACTAAATCTTGACGACCTTACCATAGCTTCACCAGATATGGGCGGTTCGAAAAGAGCATATGCCTATTCACGGTTTTTAGAAAGCGATGTGGTTATCTGCTACAAACAACGCAAAAAAGCCAACATCATTTCGCATATGGAGCTCATTGGAGATGTGAAAGGTAAAAATGTTGTATTGGTAGATGACATGGTCGATACCGCAGGAACACTTACTCGTGCTGCCGATCTTATGATGGAACGTGGCGCCAAGAGCGTACGTGCTGTTTGTACACACCCCCTACTTTCTGGTGAAGCTTACGAACGTGTTGAAGCATCACAATTATCTGAACTCATCGTAACCGACTCTATACCGCTTGCGAAAAAGAGTAAAAAAATTAAAGTATTGAGCTGTGCTCAATTGTTTGCTGATGTGATGTATAATGTACACCACAACGAGTCTATCTCAAGCAAATTTATCATGTAATAAACAACAAATATGAAATCAATTACCATCAACGGATCTAAAAGAGAAAGCGTGGGCAAGGTAGCTACCAAAGCCCTACGTAATGCTGGAGAGGTTCCTTGCGTATTATACGGAGGGGAAACGCCAGTGCACTTTGCTGCAGACGAAAGAGCGTTTGCCAAGCTAGTATATACTCCTAATGCGCATACGGTGGTTATCGACCTAGGCGATAACGGAACGTTTAATGCCATTTTGCAGGACATTCAGTTTCACCCTGTTTCAGATAAAATTCTACACATCGACTTTTATCAATTATTTGACGACAAGGAAGTTTCTATGAATATTCCTGTTGTGATTAAAGGAGCAGCGCCAGGTGTGCTTAACTCAGGTGGGGTATTAAGTCGTAACAAGCGTAAGCTAAAAGTACGGGCTTTACCAGCCAATTTGCCTGACGTAATCGAAGCAGATATTTCTGAACTTGAGCTTGGAGACAAGTTGTACGTTACAGAAGTTGCTGACGAAAAATTCAAATTCTTACACCCAGACAACACCGTTGTATGTCAAGTACGTACATCCAGAGTTTCACTTAAAATCGAAGATGAAGTGGAAGGTGCTGAAGAAGGAGCTGAAGGAGCTGAGCAAGGTGCTGAAGGAAGTACTGAAGAAGGCGCTTCTGCTGAAGAATAGGATTAAAATAAATCAATTTTTTAAAGCATCCTACGAAACACTGGGATGCTTTTTTTATTTTTACACTGATGAAACTTCGCATTCCTTTTTTTTCATCAGCCAAAAAAAATGAAACGGCTATGAAATCTTTTTTGCTTGTTGGTTTGGGTAACATAGGCCCCGAATACAGCGGTACCCGACACAATATCGGATTTGAGGTGCTCGACGAAGTAGCAAAGCAAAAGGAAGTTCGTTTCGAAACCCTCCGCCTAGGCGACCTAGCCCATTTCAGGCATAAAGGAAAAACAGTTTACCTACTAAAGCCCAGTACCTTTATGAATAGAAGCGGTAAAGCCGTACGCTACTGGATGAAACAAAAGAATATTCCCCTAAAAAATATATTGGTCATTACAGACGACATCCACTTAGACTTCGGAACCTTGAGAATGCGACAAAAAGGATCTGCAGGAGGACACAATGGCCTACAAGATGTTTGTGACCAACTAAATACAACAGCCTATGCAAGACTGCGTTTTGGAATTGGCTCAGCCTTTGGTAGGGGCAAGCAAGTTGATTTTGTTCTGCAGCCATGGGCAAAAGACGAGGCTACCTTACTCCCTTTTGGTGTAGACAAAGCAGCACAGGCAAGTTTGTCTTTTGTGGGAGATGGTGCGTCAAATGCCATGAATACGTTTAATGGAAATGCCCTAGACCCCGCATGAGTATCATTAGAAACAGCGCTACGTTTACAACTTCAAAAAAAACCATAGTTACCGTGGGTACTTTTGACGGCGTACACTTAGGACATCAAGAAATCATTACGCAAGTGGTTGAGAAAGCAAAAAAATCAGGGCTTGCATCTGTGTTATTGACGTTTGATCCACATCCAAGGGAAGTACTTCAGCCCAACGCGCCTATGCCGCTTATCCAAACATTAGAAGAGCGTGCTGCGACTCTAGAGCGCCATGGCCTAAACCATGTAGTGGTGCATCCTTTTACCAAAAGCTTTTCACAATTGAGTGCTGCAGCATACATTGAAGCCATACTGCTCAAACTGCTCAATACCAAAGAAATTGTTATTGGCCACAACCACCGCTTTGGAAAAAACCGTGCAGCTGCCGTAGATGACCTCGAGCATTTCGGAAATATCTATGATTTTGGCGTTACCCAAATCAATCCCCAACAATTGGATAATATTTCCATAAGCTCAACCAAAATTAGAACGGCTTTATCCGCGGGCGACATCACAACGGCAAACGCCTATTTGGGCCACCCCTTTACCCTCACAGGCACTGTGATCAAAGGACACAAAAAAGGGAGAACTATTGGGTTTCCAACAGCCAACATCTCGGTGGAAAATCCAGATAAAATCATCCCTAAAGATGGGGTTTACACCGCGCAAGTGAACATCGCAAACAAATGGTACTTGGGGATGATGAATATTGGTACAAATCCCACAGTAAACGGCCAACAGCAGAGCATAGAGCTGCACATCATCAATTGGTCTGGCAACGTGTATGACCAACGGCTGCAAGTGGCTTTACTAGACCGAGTTAGAGACGAAGTAAAATTTGATTCTATGGCAGACTTACAACTACAGTTGGAAAAAGACAAGGATTTTATTCTGACTGAGTACAAAACTTTACCTTTGTAAAAAATACGATTATGCTGATTCCTGCACACGTTCGTGAACATTTTGACCAAGTGGTAGCTGGGTTGCAAAAACGCAACATCGATGCTGCGCCTCAATTAACGACATTGCTTTCCTTGGACGAAAAACGACGTGCTACCCAAGCAACACTTGACCAAACCCTAGCACAAGCCAATGCCATTGCCAAAGAAATTGGACAGCTATTCAAACAAGGGGCTAGCGAAGAAGCAACTGCTAAAAAACAAGAGTCTGCTGCACTTAAGGCTAGCTCAAAAGAACTTCAAGACACCTTACAAGAAGTCACTACCCAGTTACAAGAAGTGCTTTATCAGCTGCCCAACATTCCACACCCAAGTGTTCCAAGTGGCAACTCTGATCAAGACAACGAAGAAGTTCTTCAAAAAGGAAATATCCCAACCCTAGACGATGATGCTTTGCCACATTGGGAATTGGCGAAAAAATACAAGCTTATTGACTTTGAATTGGGTGCAAAAATCACAGGCGCTGGATTTCCCGTTTATACGGGAAAGGGTGCCAAACTACAACGTGCACTAATCAATTATTTCTTAGATTTTAATACAGCTGCTGGCTATGGCGAAGTACAAGTACCCCATTTGGTAAATGAAGCTTCTGGCTTAGGTACTGGGCAATTGCCCGATAAAGAAGGGCAAATGTATCACGTTACAGAGGATGACTTATACCTAATCCCAACTGCTGAAGTGCCCGTAACAAACCTATACCGCGACAGCTTGATCCATGAAGACGCATTACCTGTTAAACTCACAGCCTATACCCCTTGTTTTAGACGTGAGGCAGGAAGCTATGGCGCACATGTACGCGGACTTAACCGCCTGCACCAGTTTGACAAAGTGGAAGTGGTACGTATATCACATCCTGATAAATCTTACGCTGCCTTGGACGAAATGGTAGATCATATAGGAAACCTTTTAGCTTCCTTGGATTTGCCTTACCGCATACTACGCCTTTGTGGGGGCGACCTAGGGTTTACTGCTGCCTTAACCTATGATTTTGAGGTGTTTTCTACAGCGCAAAATCGCTGGCTGGAAGTGAGCTCTGTATCTAATTTTGAATCCTTTCAAGCCAATAGATTAAAGCTACGCTATAAAGGGAAAGATGGTAAAAAGCAACTTGCACATACGCTCAACGGAAGTGCCCTTGCCCTACCGCGTATTGTGGCAGGACTGTTGGAAAACCATCAAAAGCCTGATGGCATAAATATACCAAAAGCACTAGTACCCTACACTGGGTTTGACATCATCAACTGATATGCAGATATACAACATCACCTTTATCGTTGAGCCCAATATTGAAAAAGATTGGGCGACGCACGTTGATAAAGAGTTACTGCCCGAAATTGCCAAAAACGTACAACAAATAGACTTGTTGCGTGTTGAGTTTGTAGATGGGGTTGAGCCTATTAAAGGAACCACCTTTAGTATGCAATTCTATTGCCCAGAGCCCGAGCATTTGCGTTGGGTAAAAGAAATTGGCCATCAACTGGTATTGCAAAAACTATATCGTGTTTTTCCTCAAGATTGGGTGGCTTTTGCAAGTCGGTTAGAGTTTTTGAAGTCATACACATGAGTGTTCGCCCAAAAAAATACCTCGGACAGCACTTTTTAACCGACCTAAACATTGCGCAAAACATTGCCAATACCCTGTCTGGAGTGGGTTATGATCATGTGCTCGAAGTTGGTCCAGGAATGGGCGTACTTACCCAATACCTACTGGAAAAACCATTTACCACGCACGTAATTGAAATCGATACCGAATCCGTTAGCTACCTCAAGACGCATTTCAGCCAATTAGAAGATCGAATCTTGGAGGGTGATTTTTTAAAAATATCCCTTGCCGATCAATTTGATGCGCAGCTAGCTGTTATTGGAAACTTTCCTTATAATATTTCCAGTCAAATTTTATTTCGCGTAATTGAACAAAGAACACGAGTGCCCGAATTTGCGGGCATGTTTCAAAAAGAGGTTGCAGCGCGCATCTGTGAAAAACCGGGTAGTAAAGCCTATGGAATTTTATCGGTGTTAACTCAGGCCTTCTACGAGACAGAATACCTGTTTAATGTGTCGCGATTTGTTTTTGACCCACCCCCAAAAGTAGCTTCTGCTGTTATCCGATTGAAGCGCAAAGCAGACTATGCATTGCCCTGTGATGACAAACTCTTTTTTAGGGTGGTCAAAACAGCCTTTCAACAACGACGAAAAACCTTGCGAAATAGCCTAAAATCCTTTGGGCTTTCGGCTAGTTTAAAAGAAGATAGTATCTTTGATGAACGCCCAGAGCGCTTGGGTGTATCGGAATTTATATTGTTGACACAAAAAATAGCTGATGACACCTTTTCAACTCAATGACGAAATCCTATCGCAATTCAAAAGCGACATTGAGCAGCGCAATGCCAATGCACTAAAAAAGCGCGCTGGTGAATACCACTATGCCGATTTAGCCGAGATTGTTGATGAACTCTCAATTGATGAGGGAATTTATTTAATCAAACTGCTCGATTCTGAAAAAACCTCAGACGTACTAACAGAAGTAGACGAAGATATTCGAGAGTCCATACTTGAATTGCTTTCGGTTAAGGAAATTGCTGAGGAGGTAGAGGAGCTCGATACCGATGATGCCGTTGATTTGATTGCAGAGCTGCCCGAAAAACGACAGGCCGAGGTAATTGCCCAAATAGAAGACGAAGAGCGGGTTCAAGATATCCAAGAGCTGCTTACCTATGACGAAGACTCCGCTGGTGGTTTGATGGCAAAAGAATTGGTCAAAGTCAATGAAAATTGGTCGATTACCAAATGTGTACGCGAGATGCGAACACAAGCATCAGAAGTCAAAAGAGTACATTCTATTTATGTGGTTGACGATGAAAATGTTCTAATAGGACGCCTGTCCCTAAAAGACTTACTTACCGCAAATGAAAAGGCCAAGGTCAAAAGCGTTTTTATTCCTAAAGTTGATTACGTCAATATCAGCGAACAAGGCGAAGAAGTAGCCAAGCTTATGGCTAAATACGATTTGGAAGCGGTTCCCGTTGTAGACGATGAAAAAAAATTATTGGGTAGAATTACGATTGATGATATTGTAGATTTTATCAAAGATGAAGCAGACAAAGACTACCAGTTGGCGGCTGGTATTGCCTCTGACGTAGAAGCCGATGACAGCATCGTAGAACTAACACGAGCACGATTGCCATGGTTGATTTTAGGGCTTATTGGCGGTTTGGGCAGTGTGTTTATTTTAGAAGGCTTTGAGCAAGTAATGCAGCACCCATCCTACAAAACCCTTTTCTTCTTTACGCCCCTAATAGCGGCAATGGCAGGGAATGTTGGCGTACAATCCTCGGCCATAATTGTACAAGGTTTGGCAAATGATATTGTTAAAGGAAGCCTATTTAATCGATTGATAAAAGAAGTGGGGCTTAGCCTTATAAACGGAGTTGCTCTGAGTACACTCTTACTCATATTTGGGTATTTTACAGGCCTTGAAACTTCCGTTAGCCTTACCATTGCCTTGTCTATGTTATGTGTAATTGTAGTTTCGGCACTCGTGGGAACCTTTGTGCCCATCATTCTAGACCGTAACAATATTGATCCGGCCATCGCCACGGGACCTTTTATCACGACAAGTAACGATATTTTTGGCATTTTTCTGTTCTTCTATATTGCCAAGGTCATTTTAGGCTTTTAGCATGATGCGTATTTTACACCTAGACGAAAACCATCCCATTCTCGTAGACCAATTAACCGTTTTGGGGTTTGAAAATATTGTAGACACCCTGTCTTCAAAAGAAGCTATCGCTCAAGACATCGCCCAATATCACGGCATCGTGCTTAGGAGTAGATTCTCCATTGACGAGCCCTTTTTACAAAAAGCCAAAAACTTAAAATTTATTGCACGTGTAGGTTCAGGTTTGGAAAATATTGACCTCAAAGCAGCAGCAGCAATGGGCATTAAGGTAGTGGCTGCACCAGAAGGCAATAGTCCCTCTGTTGGCGAACACGCATTAGGTATGCTGTTAAGCCTACTGAACAAATTACCGAAAGGCGACAAGCAAGTACGCAAAGGAGAATGGCAAAGAGAAGCAAATCGAGGTGAAGAATTAGGCGGAAAAACCATAGGTGTCATTGGCTATGGACATTCCGGCAAGCAGTTTGCGCGTAAATTGGCGGGCTTTGACGTTCGTGTTTTGTGTCACGACATTCTAGATAATGTGGGAGATGAATATGCCACCCAAGTACCGCTCAGCACAATTCATGACCAAGCAGATGTTCTTAGCATTCACCTCCCCCTGAACGAGAGCACGCAACAATACGTAAACCACGCATTTATTGAAAGTATGAAAAAGTCATTTTGGCTTGTCAATACTGCACGTGGCAATCAAGTGGTTGTTGAACACCTGGTTAAAGGACTAAAAGCCAACAAAGTAAAAGGAGCTTGCTTAGATGTGCTTGATGTAGAAACTACTGCTTTTGATTTAGATGTGACGCAATCTGACGATTGGGCATTTTTGACAGCAAGTGATCAGGTTATTTTCTCCCCGCATGTTGCAGGTTGGACCACACAAAGCCATCTGCGATTGAGCGAAGTGATCCTATCTAAGCTAAAACAACTGATAGATACAGGCCATTTTTTAAGTTAATTTAACTTAGAGAAAACCTTTTATTGTTGAAATAACTGTTATTTAGCACACTATGATAAATATCTTAATTCTCTGTACTGGAAATTCATGTCGAAGTCAAATGGCACACGGGTATATGCAGCTTTTTGGCGGTGAAAATGTCTCGGTTTACAGTGCCGGCATTGAAACCCATGGATTAAACCCCAGGGCGGTTAGCATCATGCAAGAAGCAGGTGTTGACATCAGCAAAAACACGTCAAACCATGTAGACGAATATGCAGAAATCGCCTTTGATCACATCATAACAGTTTGTGATCATGCGCAACAAAACTGTCCCTATATCCCAAGTGAAAAAGCACAGCGCTGGCATCATAATTTTACAGATCCATCGAAGCTTGTTACTGAAAACGAAGATGAAATCCATGCAGCTTTTGCTGCAACTCGAGACGAAATTAAAGCCTATTGTAAAAACTTTGCGCTTTCCTATTTGTTGTGATAGGTTTTTTGCTCAAGAGAAGCCTGAAATTCTTCTAAAACAGGTTTCACTGTACTGGATGGTATGTCCTTAATTTTGATGTACATCAAGCCGTCAATGGCATTGTTAAAAAGAGGGTCTACATTAAAAGAAGCCACTCGAGCATTTTGTTTGATGTACTTTTTGATAAGCACCGGCAAGCGCAATGCGCCGGGTTCTACCTCATCAATTAATTTATCAAACTTGTTCAAATCTGCTGAAGTTTCATCAAATACAAATTCTTTGTCGGCATCGTCAAGCTTTACTTTAAATTCTTTTTTTGGGGTGATGTATTGCGCCAAATAGGGATCGTAATAATGGGAACGCATAAACTCAATCATAAGGGATTTGGTGAATTTAGAAAACTGATTGCTAATGCTAACACTGCCCATTAAGTAATCGTATTCTGGATAGCGCAATGTGGCGTGAATAATGCCCTTCCAAAGCAAGAAAAGTGGCATAGGCCGCTGTTGATATTTTTGTGAGACAAAGGCCCTTCCAAGTTCTATGCTGTTGCTAAACATATGCATGATTTCTGGTTCAAACTTGAACAATTCAGACAAATAAAACCCTGATATGCCATGTGTGTCCATCAACTGCTTACCCAAGCCCAATCTATAAGCACCTACCAAGGCACGGGCTTTATGATCCCACAAAAACAGATGTAAGTAATCGTTGTCATAATGATCCAAATCTAAGGACTTGTTCGTTCCCTCGCCAACAGCCCTAAAAGCAAGCTCTCGCTGCCGTCCAATTTCTGTCAATATGTATGGTATCAAGTCTGAGGGCGTTAAAAACAGCTCATAGTCTTTTGAAACCAGTAGTGATTTGTCGTTGTCTTTAAGATTGATTAGTTCGCGCTCTAATGATGATGTGGGCACCGCAGGCGCAATTGGCATCACCTTTTTGTTTTTTCGCTTTAGAGGGCCTTGCACACGTTTGAGAATGGACTTATGCTCATAAATGTTTGAAAGCATGTATAGTTTACGCCTCACAAAATCGGTGTAATCTTGAACAGATGGGTGATTCTCTTGATCTTTTACAGCAATGGGTTTTCCTATACGAATGGCAATACTTCGTTGACGTTGTGTCAATAATTCGGCAGGTAGCCTAGCGGTGCGCAGCAGCGGGTGAATCTTGGCCAATCGATAAAATAAAGGACTGTTTCTTGCATGAAAATAAATGGGCACAACTGGTACTTTGGCGCGTTGAATCAAGCGCATGGTTGCGATATTCCAAATGGGATCAATGGGCACCTGTCTTTTTACTTTTGAAGCTACTTCGCCCGCGGGGAAAACCGCAAATAGACCGCCATTATCGAGGTGGCGTAATACCTGTCTAAATCCACCTACACTTGATTTTGATGTCAAGCTATCGTCAAAGGGGTTCACGCCTATAAACCATTTTTTAAGTAAGGTAACACGCTCCAATATGAAGTTTGCCATCAACTTAGAATCGGGACGTACGTCTTGCAATAAATGTATAAGCATAATGCCATCCAATCCCCCCAAGGGATGATTTGAAACAAGCGCCACAGGACCTTTGGGTGGAATACGCTTTAGTTCCGAAGAGCTTATGTGATAGTTGGCTCTAAATTGATACAAAAGTGAGGAGGTAAAGTGGGCTTCATCGCTATTTGCAACACAACGGTCATAAATGGTGTTGATTTTATGTAAGCGCAAAAACCACATTACAATACGGGCAATAAGGCGACCTAGAAATCCAATTTTGGACAGTCCAAGGGCAAAGGCAACATCTTTAGGATATACTACAGGCATTGGGGTGCGTATTCCCCAAATATAGTTATTTTAACACCAATTGTAGGGTGGTAGCTGTTCGTTGTTCGAGCACAAGATCTTTTGATTTCAGTAGAGATGCTGCGGAATTTTCCTCAAAATGACGAATCGTATAAAGGGATACATCAGGTGTGTGTTTTACATCAAAGCGTGATCGTAATGAAAGAAGTAAGGCATCCATATTGCGATACTTGTCTTGCACGCAAACCGAAAAACTGATGGCGGAATTTTGAATTACATCAACCGACATCTTATGTTCATGAAGAAGCTTAAATATATCGCTGATGTTGTCTTCCACTACAAAAGAAAAATCTCGTGTCGACAGGCGCAATAGCGATAAGCCCTTTTTAACAATATAACACGGAATTTCGGGCTGCATACGCACTCCTTTGCCCACTTTAGTGCCTTTTTGTTTTGGGTTTAAAAAGGATTTGACATAAAGAGGGATTTCTTTTCTTTGGAGAGGCTGTAGCGTTTTCGGATGAATTACAGATGCCCCATAAAAAGCAAGCTCTATGGCCTCTTGATATGAAATATGCTCAAGTAATTGTGTTTTATCAAACACGCGTGGGTCGGCATTCAAAACGCCTTGTACATCTTTCCATATCGTCACATCTGTTGCACCTATACAATAAGCAAATATGGCAGCAGAATAATCTGAACCCTCTCGACCCAAGGTAGTGGTAAAATTGTTTTCATCGGAGGCAATGAATCCTTGGGTAACTTTTAATACATTTCCTTGGATTTGGTCTTGAATGGCCGCTTGTGTTTGCTCCCAATTGAGGTGTGCACTACGGTAGAAGTTGTCCGTTTTGATACAGCTTCGTGCGTCAACCCACTCTGCTGCAATGCCTACATGGTTTAAATAAGCACAAATAATGGAAGTTGATAACAACTCGCCAAAGCTTACCACTTGGTCGTAAACAAATGCCCTGTGTGGCGAACGGTTATTGGCTAAAAAAGTCTCGCATTGAGCATACAGGTTTTTCACCCGTTCAGCAACAGGTCCATGTGCACCATTAAATAGCGTCTCCACTATCTCTTGGTGAAACATTTCCAGTTCGTGCAAGGCAGCCTTACATGAATCTGGGTTTTCGAAATAGGCATCAACAACGCCTTCAAAAGCATTGGTAGACTTCCCCATAGCAGAAACAACAACTAGTGTGTCCTCATGGCCCATTTCTGTAAGCACCTTTACGACATTAATTACGCCTTCTGCATCTTTTACCGAAGCTCCTCCAAATTTAAATACCCGCATCTTGTTCTGCTATAAATTTTTGCATAGCGCCTTCTGTCATTTGAGTTATGTTCCAGTCAGACAGTGTTGACGCACCTTGTTTTTCATAAAAATTAATGGCGGGGGTATTCCAATCCAATACCACCCATTGGATTCGACGTACTCCCGTGTTATGGGCAAAAGAGATAAATTTCTTTAACAACGCAAATCCGATTCCTTTTCCTCTGTGAGGTTCCGTTACTATCAAATCTTCCAAATGCCAAGACTTACCTTTCCAGGTAGAATAGCAAGGATAATACAAGGCAATACCAACAACCTTATTTTCAATGGCAGCTACAAAGCAGCCAAACGCTGGGCTTTCACCAAAACCATCCTGCAGAAGTTCTGCTTCTGTAACTGCTACAGCATCCGGTTCACGCTCAAATGTTGCCAACTCTTGAATCAAGCCGAGTATGGCAGGCACGTCGCTCTTGGTGGCATTACGAATGATTAGATTATCCATCGGGTGACAAATGTAATAACTCTAACGAATATTGGGGTGTAATTCCCTCACAGGAAAGTACTAATTTGTTTAAAAAATAACGTTCTTGAGGCTGACACGCCAACTACTTTGTATTTTTGTCAAAAAGCACACGTGAACGAACTTCCCGTTCTGTATCAAAACAATTCTCAATTTAGAGCCGTTTACAAAAGCGCTTTAGACCATGGTAGCGTATTTGCTTCTGGTCTTGTTGGGTCAAAACACAGCTTTTTAGTCAAGTCGTTGTTCGAACAACACAACGCCACTTTAGTTTGGGTACTCAACGACAAAGAAGAAGCGGCCTATTACCTAAATGATTTGGAGGTAATACTTGCTGATGCCCCCATTTTTTTTCCATCGAGTTACCGACGTCCCTATGCGACTGAAGAAACGGAAAATGCCAATGTATTGATGAGGGCAGAGGTGCTTCAGAAAATCAAAAATAACCCTAGGCAGCTCGTCATTACATATCCTGAGGCGCTTTCAGAACAAGTGTTAACCCCAAAAGAATTACAGCGCAAAACCTTATCCATAAAAAAGGGAGATGAGTTGAGTATTGATTTTGTCAACGAGACGCTGTTTGACTTTGGTTTTAGGCGGGTAGACTTTGTTTCAGAGCCTGGTGAATTTGCTGTTCGTGGGGGCATTTTGGATGTGCAATCTTACAGCCATGAAGAACCCTTCCGCATTGAATTTTTTGGCGATGAAATTGACACCATTCGCAGTTTTGACATAACAAGTCAGCGTTCAACTCAAGCCTTGAACGCCATACACGTCTTGGCTAATATTGAACAAAAAGAACTAGACGAAAAGCGACAATCCCTGTTGTCATTCATAGCAAGGGAAAGTTTGATTTGTGTACAAAATACGAGTGCTATTCAAACTTCATTAGACCATTTATACGCACACGCAGAAAAATCATATGCGGCGCTTTCTGGTGAAATTAAGCGGTTACAGCCCAATGCCCTTTTTGTGGACGGAAAAGCATTTGAGCAAAATTTAGCTATACACAAACAAGTGCATTTTACTTCAACAAGTAAAGGCAATGCTGTGGTTTTTGAATGCCAACCCCAGCCGCATTTTCAGCGTAAATTCGATTGGTTTGTTACGCACTTAAACGAAAACACAGAAAAGCAGGTGGTCAATCACGTATTTTGTGCTTCTGAGGCACAAAAAAAACGACTCGTTCAAATTGTAGAGGAACTTGCACCTGAAACGTCTTTTCATTGCTGGGTGGCACCCCTATTTCAAGGTTTTGTAGATGAAGATGAGCATATTGTCTGTTATACAGACCATCAGCTTTTTGAACGCTATCACAGATTCAGGTTAAAAAATGGCTACGCCAAAAAACAAGCATTGTCTCTAAAGGCACTGACAGAGTTAGAGGTCGGCGATTACGTGACGCATATCGATCATGGTATTGGAACTTTTGGCGGTCTACAGCGCATAGATGTTGAGGGAAAAACACAAGATGCAATCAAACTTTTTTATGGAGATAGAGATATGCTATATGTGAGTATTCACTCACTCCATAAAATCTCGAAGTACAATGGAAAGGACGGCGCAGCACCCAAAATATATAAATTAGGTTCTGGTGCATGGAAGAAAATCAAGCAAAAAACTAAAAAACGCGTTAAAGAAATTGCCTTTAACCTTATTAACGTTTACGCCAAAAGACGCATGAACAAAGGGTTCGCTTCTGGACCTGACACCTATTTGCAACACGAGCTAGAAGCTTCTTTTGTTTTTGAAGACACACCAGATCAGCGGACCGCTACCGAAGCCGTTAAACATGATATGGAAGACCAAAAACCCATGGATCGATTGATTTGTGGTGATGTTGGATTTGGTAAAACAGAAGTAGCTATTAGAGCTGCATTTAAGGCTGTTGACAATGGCAAACAAGTAGCTGTGTTGGTGCCTACAACCATTCTAGCTTTTCAACACCACAACACCTTTGCTAATCGGCTTAAAGATTTTCCAGTGACCGTGGATTACCTCAACCGCTTTAGAAGTGCAAAACAGAAAAAGGAAGTATTAGCAGGCATTGATAGTGGCGCTATAGACATTGTCATAGGCACGCATCAACTGGTTGGAAAATCGGTTTCTTTTAAAGATCTAGGGCTCCTAATAGTTGATGAAGAGCAAAAGTTTGGGGTTGGCGTTAAGGAAAAGTTGCGTGCACTTAAAGAACATGTAGATGTACTCACGCTAACCGCCACACCCATTCCAAGGACTCTTCAGTTTAGTCTTATGGCAGCCAGAGACTTATCGATTATCAATACCCCACCACCCAACCGCCACCCCATTGAAAGTCAGGTACTGACTTGGAACGAAGTACAAATTCGCGATGCCGTTATTTACGAATTGCAACGTGGAGGCCAAGTGTTTTTTGTACACAACCGGATTGATAATATTAAAGAAGTTTCAGGGGCAATTCAGCGCCTCGTGCCTGATGCGCGGATTGCAACTGCACACGGCCAACTTCCAGGAAATACATTAGAAAAGTTAATGCTTGGTTTCATTGCAGGAGAATTTGATGTGTTGGTAGCCACAACTATTATTGAGAGCGGTTTGGACGTTCCCAATGCTAATACCATTTTCATCAATAATGCCAACCATTTTGGTCTCAGCGATTTGCATCAGATGCGAGGTCGTGTTGGAAGAAGCAACAAAAAAGCGTTTTGCTATTTTATCACACCTCCATTTTCAGTACTCACGCCCGATGCCCGAAAACGCATGGAAGCCATAAGTCAATACACCGCCCTAGGTGCTGGTTTTCAAATTGCCATGAAAGACTTAGAAATAAGAGGGGCTGGTGATTTATTGGGTGGCGAACAAAGCGGCTTTATCAATGACATTGGATTTGAAACCTACCAAAAAATACTAAAAGATGCCATTGAGGAATTACAACAAAATGAATTTAAGGCTTTATATCCCAATCAAAAAACCAAACCAAAAGAACTCGTTTTAGATACAGATATTGAGGTCTTTTTCCCATCAGAGTATATCAATAATGTAAAAGAAAGGATGGCACAATACCAAGCGCTTTCCACGCTAAAGACAGAAGACGAACTCGCTGCTTTTGGAGATGCGCTAAAGGATAGGTTTGGCAGCTTGCCTGAGCCAACATTAGCCCTTTTTGAAAGTGTGCGTTTCAAATGGCTCGGTGCAGCTTTGGGATTTGAAAAAATTGTATTCAAAAAGCAAAAATGCATTTGTACGTTTGAAGCCAGCCCAGAAAGTGACTTCTACCAGACGCCTGCCTTTCAATATATGCTTGGCAAATTAGGAAGCCTAGGCAAAGCACAGCTAAAAGAAAAAACAACTAAAGAAAAACACAAATTGGTATTGGTAATCAACGACGTAGCCGCTATAGAAAATGCCATCGCCTTATTGCAAAAACTACAAATGCCTACAGTTGCTTGAGGTCTTTCACGACTCTAAAAGCCTTGTCAACTTGGGCATCGTTAACGAGTATGGTAAATTCATTTGACGTAGATATTACCTCGTAAATGTTTATTCCCTCCCACGATAACCGCTGAAAAACAAAGTAATAAATCCCTGGAATGGCTACGTTCTCAGTCGGTAGCTTCAGGGTGATTGAAGATAAATTTTCTTCTTTGTGCAAGCAAAGTTCTTGGGCAAGATGCTTATCAACCATGGGCGCCAAATGTTGGCTAACAACTATATTACACTCATGCACACCCCTTGAAGAGGTATAAAAGTTTCCACTTGATAATTGCAAATGGGAAAGCAGTTTGGCTTGGGCTGCAAGCAAGGTGTCTGATACTTTAAAGTTGTAGTCAGTAAGTGCGGAACGAACGGTAATGTCTCCAATATTTTTTAAGGTCTTGATGATTTTATGTGAGTGACGAAACTCCAAATCTGTAGACAGGCGTTTAAGGGCCATGACAATGGCACCTGTATGTACAGGCTTTTGGGTTTGTGCCTGTATCTCCTCTTGCATGATTCGAGAGAGAGATGTGAGGTTAATAATCCCTTGGGTAAGTGCGCTAATCAAAAAAGGCTTTGACTTAATATGGGCCTCCACGGCGGCGGCAATGGTTTTCATGAGCTGTAATTATTTCACAAAGATATTAATAATTCAACAAACTGTTATAATTATAACATTCTAAACAAAATAAAACGCCTGCTTAATATGCGTAAGGCTGTGATTTGGTGGTTGGCCTACAATACTGATGATATCAAAACGCGTTTCCCCTTGCCAATTAAACTTCTGTACATAAAAATCAGCGGCACGAGCCAAAAGCTTGCGTTTTTTAGGGGTTACAAATGTTTCGGGGGAACCATAAAAATCTGAGAGACGCCACTTAACTTCCACAATGGCGAGTGTATCACCTTTGGATGCAACGATATCAAGTTCGGCTTTTTGATAGTAGAAATTACGGCTCCTAATGCGGTAACCCTGTGTTTTTAAATAGGCGCAAGCCATATCTTCACCATCCTTGCCTTTATCAAGTGTATTCATAGTTTTAAGATTTGAGATAATTAAAGATAAAAAGCCTTGGGTAAGTTAGGGTATAAAATCCCTATTTTTGTGCGCATATATTTTATATGAGCAAACGCCACACCATAACCGCTGCACTTCCATACACCAATGGTCCTATTCATATTGGCCACATGGCCGGGGTATATGTTCCTGCAGATATCTATGCGCGCTACCTGCGCCTAAAAGGAGAAGAGGTTTTGTTTATTTGTGGTAGTGATGAACATGGTGTAGCCATTTCGATGAAAGCCAAAAAGGACGGCATAACACCCAAGGAAGTTATAGATAAGTACCACAATATTATCGACAAAGCCTTTAGTGATTTTGGTATTTCTTTTGATTACTACGGCAGGACCTCCAGCAAAGTGCACCACGAAACAGCACAAGAATTTTTCAAAGCAATTCATGAAAAGGATGGGTTTGAAACTCAAACTACCGATCAATTGTATGATGCTAAAGAAGACCAGTTTTTGGCAGATAGATATGTAGTAGGCACCTGCCCAAAATGTCATAACCCAGAAGCCTATGGCGATCAATGCGAATCTTGTGGAAGCTCGCTTAACGCCAACGATTTGATTGACCCAAAGTCAGCGATTTCGGGTGAAACCCCTAGCCTTAAAACAACCACACATTGGTATTTACCCCTAGATCGATATGAGACGTTTTTACGCTCATGGATATTGGAGGGGCATCAAAAAGATTGGAAACCAAATGTGTTGGGGCAAGTTAAATCATGGCTTGATGACGGACTTAAACCCAGGGCCGTAACCCGTGACTTATCATGGGGGATTCCAGTGCCCGTTGATGGGGGTGAAAACAAAGTACTCTATGTGTGGTTTGACGCACCTATTGGATATATCTCTGCCACAAAAGAATGGGCAGCAAAAGAAGGGAAAGACTGGGCGCCCTATTGGAAAGATGAAAATACTGAACTGGTTCACTTTATTGGAAAAGACAACATCGTATTCCATTGCATTATTTTTCCAGCCGTACTAAAAGCAATGGGCAGCTATATACTTCCAAAAAATGTGCCGGCAAATGAATTTCTAAACCTAGAGGGTCAAAAGCTTTCAACCTCAAAAAATTGGGCAGTGTGGCTGCATGAATACCTTGAAGATTTTCCCAACAAGCAAGATGTAATGCGCTATGTCCTTACCGCAAACGCACCAGAAACCAAAGACAACGACTTCACCTGGCATGATTTTCAGACGCGAAACAACAGCGAACTGGTAGCCATTTTTGGTAACTTTATCAATAGAGTAATGGTCTTGATGAAGAAATATTATGAAAGCATAGTTCCTGAACCCAATGAATACAGCACCGTTGATACAGAAACCCTCGAAACACTTGCGGCTACCCCATTGAAAATTGAGAAATTAATTGATCAATATAAGTTTCGTGCTGCCTGTCAAGAAATGATGCAATTAGCACGTTTGGGTAATAAGTATTTGGCTGACGAAGAACCTTGGAAGCTTATCAAAACAAACCCAGAGCGCGTAGCAACCATCATGCATACTGCATTACAAATAGCGGCTGGATTGGCTATACTTTCCGAACCCTTTTTGCCGCATACTGCCCAAAAACTTAGAGAAATGTTAAAGTTGGATAAGGCCGTATGTTGGGATAGCTTGAAAGATGGCATTTCTGTTAAAAGCAAGCATACACTTGGTGAACCCGCTCTCCTTTTTGAAAAAATAGAAGATGAAGAAATTGCTGCTCAGCTAGAAAAGCTTACCGCTTAGTTCTCTCCTTTCTAAATATGTTAAACATTATACTCAGAATTCAAAATAAATTTATATTTGTAATTCCAAATTTTATATCAATGACCCTGTTTTTGTACAAAAGAGTACTGATTTTCGGCGCCCTAATAACCAGTCTTTCTTTTCTGTTACTTACTTTTTTAGAAGTAGACTATTATTCATTTTGTGAAAATATCTTTACACTAGATTCTGATGAAGGAATCGTCTGTTCGCTTTTTATATTTGGCGTTGTGCTAATTGCTATGGGATATATTTTAAAAATATTTAAAAAAGGGTAAGGCCTATATTTGTGGCAATGATTCGCATTGCCCATCACCCTATTTACGCGCACCCCTTACCAAAAGGGCATCGTTTTCCTATGGCCAAGTATGAATTGTTACCACAGCAGCTGGTCTTAGAAGGGACATGCTATAAAGAACAGTTTTTTGCGCCAACGCGAATGGCAGATTCACTTATTACACGAACACATTGCCAGAACTATTACAAGCAGCTAAAGGCCTTGTCACTTCCGAAAAAAGAGGCGCGCCGCATTGGCTTTCCGCTGTCAACTGAGCTCATTGAGCGCGAGTGTGTTATTGCACAAGGTACATTGGAAGGGTGCGTTTTTGCGCTTGATAATGGCATTGCCTTTAATATTGCAGGTGGAACACACCACGCCTTTTATGACCGTGGAGAGGCATTTTGTTTGCTTAATGACCAAGCCATAGCAGCAAACTACCTATTGGACAACAAGTTGGCGCAACGAATCTTGATTATCGATTTGGATGTTCATCAAGGAAATGGCACGGCTGCACTATTTCAAAATAATCCGGCTGTATTTACATTTTCGGTTCACGGCAAAGCGAACTATCCTTTTCAAAAAGAACGCAGTGATTTAGATATCCCATTAGCGGATAATACGCAAGATCGCGCATACCTGAGTATGCTGGAAGAAACACTAGTTAATTTGGTAAACGACTTCCAGCCTGACTTTGTATTTTACCTATCGGGTGTAGATGTGCTACATGAGGACAAACTCGGACGCTTGTCTCTTACGCTTGAGGGGGCTAAAAAAAGGGATGAAATGGTTCTAACCGCATGCTATGAACGCAACATTCCTGTTCAATGTAGCATGGGTGGTGGCTATGCCCCAGATGTAAATATAATCGTTGAGGCACACGCCAATACCTATCGAATTGCAGCAGATATTTACGACTGATTAAAGTCGTTGCATTTCATCTAAATGAATTTCAGCAGTACGTCTTTTTTCACCAGACTTGGTTTCATATTCGCGATATTCCAAATGCCCGCGACATGCTACATGACTTCCTTTTTTCAGGTGTTCGAGGCATATTTCAGCTAGCTTATTCCACGCAACAATGCGATGCCATTGCGTTTTTTCAACAGCTTCACCTTCTTTATTTTTATAACGAAGATTGGTAGCTATGGAAAAGGTCGTTAACTTTTTTTTGGAGTCTAATTTTACTTCTTCTGGGTTGTCGCCCAAGTGTCCGATTAGCATAACGCTATTCTGAATGGTACTCATGATAAGGGGTTTTTATAGGTTATTTATTCCGCTAGCGCCACCGCTGACTGCGCAACAACAACGCTGCTTTAACAACATCTTGCCTGCTTATTTGCCCTACTAGCCTCCCCTGCTCTAAGACTGGAAGCCTACGGCGGTTGGTCTCATAAAACATCGTAGCAGCATCAAAAATCGTTTTATCTGCTTCTATGGTGTCTGGATTCTCTGACATACTCTGCGCTACCTTACGATCAAAAAAAGGCTGATTAAAATACTTGCTTTCGGAAAGGTGCTTAATGCAGTCTGCCTCAGAAATAATTCCAACCAATCTAGACATATCGTCCAAAACAGGTCCACCAGAGATTTTATTGCGGATAAGAATACGCATTACCTCAAGGATAGATTGCTGTGGGGAAAACGTAATCAAGTCACGCGTCATATAGTCACGTACCAAAAGAGATTTCCTCCGCTTTGGAATGAGCTTTTGACGTGCTGCTTGAAAACTTTTAATAGGCATGTTTATGTTTTATTGAACAAAAGATAAGGAAAATTTTTTAATCTTTGAATTGTCCGCAAAAAAGATACATTTACAACAATGAAAAAGATAGCTATTATGGGATGTGGTTGGTTGGGGAAAGCACTTGCCCAATCGCTTATAGCCCAAGGGCATCATGTTCGTGGAAGTGTCACAAACAAAAATGGTCTAGAAGACTTACGTAATCTCAATATCGAACCGTTCTTGATTAAGCTCAGTAACGAGGCTATTATTGGAAACGTAAATGCCTTTCTAGAAGAAGTTGACACCCTTGTTATTGCATTCCCTCCAGGATTGAGAAAAAATCCTAAAGCCAACTATGCAAATCGTATAAAAATACTTGTAACAGCCCTTACACAACATCCTTCATGTAAGCTAATATTGCTCGGAAGTATAGGAGTGTTTGGTGCTTCGCAAGGGGTAGTGGATGAAAAAAGCATCCCTGAACCGGATGGTTTAAGCGGACAACAACTTTTGGAAGCGGAGAAATTCATTCAAACTGCTGCAAATCATGCAACAATTGTAAGGTTGGGTGGACTGGTTGGGGGCGATAGGCATCCTGCAAAACAGCTTGCGGGCAGAACCAATATACCGGCACCACAAGCACCAACAAATCTAGTTCATCGAGAAGACGTTGTGCGTTTTTTAATGGCTATAATTGAAGGCGGACATTGGGGGAAAACGCTTCATTGTGTTAGTCCAGTTCATCAGAAAAGAGTTGATTTTTATACCCTAGCCGCTGAACGTCTAAAGCTTCCACTTCCTTCATTTGCAACAACAGCAAGCAAGCGAAACAAAATGGTACTGGATAGCTGCAGCGCTGCGCTATTCGGTTTTTCTTATTGGTTGGCTGATTGTGGGGTTGAAGCCCGTTAGCATAGTATCGCCGCTGATTAGGTCGGCAAATATATCCCAACTTGTTTTCATCTTATTAATGGCTAGGCTTTGTTCTTCGAGTGCAGCATCCCCTAGACGTTGGTCTGCAGCGATACTCACATGGGTTACAAACACATTGAAACGTGCACGAATAGGCTTGGTATCCCAGTCTTTTGGCCAGGCTTGCCTATTTAATTTAATGGCTTCCGCTTTGATGTTTTTAAGGGTAATAGCACGTTGGTCAGAGGGAATTTCATGCAAAGACTCCATTAACGCCAATACGTTCGACCAATTCAATTCCTGCCTTGCAACAGGTGTTTTAAGGGGTGTTTTTTGAATAAGGGTATCGACTATAACAGCCTTGTCTGAAGAAAGAGGAGGCTGTTTTTGTGTACAACCAACCAACACAACGAAGAAAAGCAAGTAACAGAAACGCATCCTCAAATATACACTTCTTGTGCATTGTCTAAAAGACTATTCATAAGTAAGACCGCTTGTTCGCAGAAAAAAATTAAACCGGTCTAAAATTTTAACTTTTCATTTTTATCCCAAAGTCCCCAATAGGCACCTACTTCTCCCTCTGGTCCTACTTTCCAGGACTCATCAAAAGATGAAAAATAAAATACGTCTATGTTGGCTTTTTTAGCCCAAGCTTGCGTATTGATAAAATATTTCATGGCGTGTTCCTCGCCTGGATCGGCAGCTTTCAATGACTCACCTTTACTAGGCCATCCTGTTTCGGTAATAATTACTTTTTTTCCTTTTGCTGCATCTATGGCCTGCCCATACATTTGTTGCATATGATTTAGTGCATACGCTTCTGGACAGCCTTCCCAAAAGGGATAGCAGTTCGACAATATTACATCCGAATGTTCCACAAGTTCAGGGTGTGTCGAAAATTCATAATAGGCATCTACATAGCCTACTGGAATATGTTCTGGTATTGCTGCGCGAACACGTTTCATAAAATCTAAAAGTGCTTCAAGAGAAAGATCATTTCTGTAAAGCACTTCGTTGCCAACAGCGGCAATGTTTACACATCCTTCGTTTGCTAAAGCTATGAGGGCATTGATTTCCTCTTCATTTTTTTCATCGTCATCGCTCAACCAAGCGCCTACCATAGTTTTCAGGCCGTGTTTATGGGCTAGTCTAGGAATATGTTCATTTCCTTCAATACACGAAAATGAACGTATCCATTTGGAATAAGGCTTTAAAATCTTAATGCGTCTTTCAACTTGAGCTTCAGTAATTGTATCTCCAGGCTCTTGACCGTCTTCGTACATACTAAAGCAAATGCCATGCATGCCCGATTTGAGGGTTTTACGCCACAGGCCCTCTAATTCATTATTTGAATAGGTGTCAAAATTGACTCCTTTGTACGACTTGTATTCAAGTGCCTCTAGACTAAAGTCTTTTCCTTCTCTGTATGACATGATTTAGTGTTTTAATTTTTCGTTCTTGCCCCAAATACCCCAACGTGCACCTACGTCTCCTTCGTGGTGAACTTTCCAAGACTCGTCAAATGAGGAAAAGTAAAACAAAGGCACTTTTGCTTGTTTGGCCCAGAGATTTACATTCACAAAATACTGTGCAGCATTTGACGCTGTGGGAATTGCTGCTCCGACACGTTCACCTTGATTAGGCCATCCTGTCTCGCTTATAATAATGGGTTTGTTCTTGGCCACATTACTTGTAGCTTCATGCATTTCTTTTAAATAAGCCGTAGAAGATTCGATAGTTGATCCCTCCCAAAATGGATAACAATTTATTAAAATTACATCACAGGCATCAACCAGCTTTGGCCGCTGAATAAATTCGTAGTAGGCATCAACATACCCGACCTGAACCTTTGGGTTTGCCTTCTTAACTTGAGCGATATAATCCATTATTTGTGCTTCGCTGAGCTCATCTCGCATCAAAGCCTCATTACCCACAACCGCGATATCTACTTGGTCGTTTTTGACAAGCTTGATCAAGGCGTCGATTTCTTTCTTGTTTTCCTCGGCATCAGCTCCTATCCAAGCACCTACCATTGTTTTTAACCCTCTCGCTTTTGCGGCCTGAGGTATAAACTCATTGCCTTTTGTACAGGAAAACGAACGAATCCACTTGGTGTAAGGTGCTACTATGTCCATACGCTCGTTAATTTGTGCTTTCGAAAGTTTGTGGCCAATGTTTTGGTTCTCTCTGTAGGGGCTAAAGCACAATCCATGAAGCCCATTTGCTAAGGTCTCTTTGAATAGCTTGGCTTGGGCATTTTTAGCTAGGCCACTGAAATCAATATCTCCCTCCAATGACTTGTTAAAATTAGCATCGGTAAATTCCTTAATTTTTCCTTGTTTGTAATATGATACAAGAGCTTTAGGGGCGGCTTTACGCGCTTTTATTTGTTGTCTGATTTCATTTGCCCGCGTTTCATCAATACTATAGTTTCTCATGATGTACATAGCAAAAAGCGTTCCCGCCAAAGGGAAGAAACAAAAGAAGGCATGTAATCCGTTAACGGCAGATTCCTGTTCTGTTGTGGCAAGGTCTGGATTAAAGCCAACAAATGCAATAATGACACCACTTAGTGCGCCAGCAATAGCAAAACCGACTTTGACCATCCACCAATAAATGGCGCCAAAGATTCCCTCTCTACGCAAACCTGTGTTTAGTTCGTCTACATCAATTACATCGGCGGTCATGGACATCATGATGGTGAACAAACTTCCTATGCCAAAAGAGAAAAACGGAAGGGCTATTATATACATCCATGGCTTTCCTGGAACAAATAAAAACCAAAGCATGGCATATCCTATAACAGAAATGCCTTGTGCCAATAAAAATGCCCTTTTCTTGCCAAACTTCTTTGACATCCATGTGACGATGGGTATTACGATAAAAGTAGTGCCTAATGCACCCAAGCAGCCAAAAAGAGAAACCCAAATACCGCTTGCTCCCGCATCACCATTAAAGAGCTTGTACACGATAACAAAAAAAGTGAGTGCTGCAACGGTATTAAATGCGTTGAAAATTAAAAATGTGGCGCCACATAATTTTCTAAATTCTTTGATTTTAAAAGCTTCCACAAAACTGTGATAAATCTTTAGAAGACTATTGCCAATGTTGGCGCTGTTTAAGGGTTCGTAGTCCTCATTAACAGTTGACTTACTTTTTATAAATATTGCAGGTATCATGGCGCAAACAGCACAAGGAATGGCAACCCAAATGGCAAGTTCTCGTACAGCTACATCTGCAGAAGGGAACCATTCTGGATCATACATAATTACCCAAAACCACGGGGCAATTACCCAAGCCCATTGACCAATCCATTGAGCAATGGCCATAATGCTTGTACGTTCGTGAAAGTCATCGCTCATCTCATAGCCCATAGCTACATAAGGGACACTAAATAGGGTGAGCCCGAGGTAAAATAAAATGGACCAGAAAAAGAAATACCAAAAGTTATATTCAAGTGTGTTTTCTTTAAAAAGTTGCCACATAAAGATATAGGCAATCCCCATAAGAACACCACCTGCCAAAACATACTGTCTACGTCTTCCCCACTTTGATTTTGTGTTATCTGATATAAAGCCCATAATTGGGTCTGTAATAGAATCAAATATTCTTGGAAAAAAGTAAATTAACGACCACATCCATCCAGGGAAACCTAAGTCTTGCACCAATACAACCATAAAAATCCCTAATATGGCTGGGAACATTTGATTGGCCAACATCCCGAAACCAAAAGCAATCTTTTGACCCATAGGAACTTTGTTAGGCTGAACTATGTGTGATCCTCTTTTCATAATGCTGGATTTGAAAGGGTTATCGTCTGAATAGCTTGTGGGCTAATCGAAATATTTTTTAAAATGCTGCCTAGTTTTAACTCAAAACTCTTAGCTGACTTCCCCTCATTAAAGACCACAACAGCAATACTTCCATCTGGATTTTTAACGGCAGTAACCATCAATTCTGAATCGGTGTTATGGGCGTCAATTACTTTGGCGTCTGGTCGAATAAACTTACTAAAGTGCGCCATGATGTAATAGAGTGGTGTGAAGTAAACTTCATCCTTCTCGGTATCGACTATTACGGGTGCAATACACCAGTTATTTGCCCAGTTCGGACCTCCCTTGGTATCCAATACCATATTCCAATCTACCCATCCGTCAACCCAATTGTTAAGGCAACCAATAATATCTCTAGCATAGCGGTTTGCTGGCGCATACTTGGGATGTAGGTATTTTTTTTCTGCTTCTCGCCAGTCATAACCCCAGTCTGTGGCTTCTTTCTTCCAATACCAATTGTCGTCTTGCCACACAGGAACTTCTGCGTCTATGCAAGCTTCGGTTTGAATCAAATACTTGTTGGGTGCCTTTTGGTGTGCGTATTGCAACTCTTCTGGGAAATAGTCGTAAGTGCTCTCATACCAGTGCACAGCAGTTCCGTCGTAATATTTGGAAGAGGCCTGATCTTGGTACATGACATCTACCCATTCCTTTAGGCCTTCTCGGTTTTGATCATAACCCAAAATAACCAAATCTCCTTTGCCGTCAGCTTCGAGTTTTGGTCCGAGGAAATGCTGCACAAAATGAGTCATTTCTTCGGGAGAATAATGCATGCTTTCCCAATTTTCGCCATTCCCATGGGGTTCATTTTCAACAGTAAAGCCCCAAATGTCAATGCCCTGATCTTTGTAAGCATCAACATATTTGGAAAAGAATAAAGCCCAAGTGTCGTAGTATTCAGGAAGCAGTTTCCCTCCAACCCAACTGTTGTTGTCTTTCATCCAAGGCACAGCTGTCCAAGGAGAAGCGAAAAGCCTAAAACCATCTTCAGAAATAGCCATGGCATCTTGGATCATAGGTATCAAATCGTCTTTGTCTTCTTCAATTGAAAAATGAAGGAGTTCCTTGTCACCTGCAACAGGCGTGTAAGAGTAGTTGTTGAGCGAAAAGTCACATGAATTCATGTGTGTGCGTGCAAGCGAATAGCGCGCACCGTCTTTTGCGAAATATGCTTTTAAAATTTTATCTCTATTCGCTTTGCTTACCTGATTGAGCAGATATGCAGATGATTCTGTAAAAGCACCCCCAAAACCTGTAATGGTTTGGAGTTCCTTAGAGGTGTCTAAGGTAATGGTCGAAGGGGCTTCTAGAGTTTTAAAGTCATGTACTTGCGTTAGCTTATTTCCGCTTTCTGAGGTCTCATATACGGTTATTTCAGGAGATCCGTCTGTACAAGAAGTTGCCATTAGGGTAAATATTAAGCCGATTAAAAGTGTGTTTGTTTTCATATGGTCAGTTTGGGTTAAGCTCTAAAACATTAGGAGGAAGGACAGAAATGTAAAGGTTTTCACTTACCCCATTAAAGGTTTTAGTTATGGGGTTTCCATTACGCGTAAGGCCTTCAAAAACACCCTCATCAACAGCTTCCCAAAGCGCATACTTGGCTTTGCCATCAACAGTGATTAATCCAAAGTGGTTTTCGGAGCCTTTGGCATTATGGGCTTCTTTCCAGGGTTCGTCAAAAGCCTCAAAAAAGAAGCAAGACACCTTGTTTTCTTTAGCCCATGCGCGCATCAGTCGATAATACTTTGCCTGCTTGTATTGGTCTGCAGCATGGGAGCCTTTTCTGCCATAATAGCCATTTGATATGGTTGCCCAGCCTGTTTCACCAATATGTATAGGCTTATTAACTCCTAGGCTTTCCATATATTTTTTTACTTGATGGTATTGGTCTACGGCAAAATCTCGAGCGCGTATCATGGCTTCTTCGATAAGTTCTTTTTGGGTCTTACCCAAAGCTTCTGTTTGGTTTACTTCCCAAAATGCAGGACTGTAATGTGTGTTGTGAAAAGGATATGTATGCATGGAAATATAATCCACTGTTCGTATCAAGTCTTCTAGATCAGAGTTGTGGTAAGCTGTATCTCCTCCTCCCCATGAAGCAAAATCGTCGGAACTGGTAATCCACAAGTCTTTTGGAAGTTTGTTGTCCCTTTTTAGTGTTTGTAAATAGGAAACCCAGTTCAAAATAATGCCGGGTTGTACATAGTAACTTTCGGCCCATTTTACCATAGCTTCATTTCCAACAGCAAGTACTTTTACAATGTCTGGGTATTCATTGGCCAATGCAACAGCTTTGTCAATTTCAATTTCGTTTCTAGGACTTTCTACATAGTGATTAACTACTTTGTCTGTCCAAGCATTTAAGCAATCAATCCACGCACCAAGCATGACATACATTTCAAATGAAGGGTTTTCTTTCTTAAGTTCTGAAATGGCAGCAAGGATATTTTCTGCTTGTGGCAAATGCACGTTATACGTTCGAATGATGCGAATCCCCATGGCGGAAAGGATTTTCATATCGTCCTTTAACTCCTCAATTGTTGGTTGTACGTCTCGCGTGTTTTTTCTATAACCCCCATAAGAAATAGCTAGGTAATCTGGGTTACCTAAAATTTCAGCAGCTGTTATGTTAGAATTATTCATTTTTTGACGGGAGGTGTTACATGAAGTAGCCATCAAAATGATAGACACAATAAAAGCATACGTTTGAATTGTTTTCATCATTTATAAGTTGGCAGCGCCATAGTTTACGTTAGTTTATATACATTATGCTTTCAAAGTTGATACGATTATTTTGTTAACGGTATTTGTTCGTTGAAAGATTTGTTGGGATGTTTCTTTATCTAGATATTGTCCTGAAAACAACTTAGATTCTCCTGAATTCAGCACGACTTCTATGGCTGCTTCAGTTGATTTTTTGTAAATAACGGGGACTTGACAGTAGGTAAACGCCAAGTTGTCTTTATCAATAGCCATTGAAACCGTTTGATTGGCAACATTTACATAATTAAATTGCTTAGGTTCGGCTAAAAACTCTTCGGTGTGTAGAATGGTAGGGTCAAATCCTAGTGTTCCATTGGTAACGCGAACACCTAGTTCCCCAAATCGACTCAAAATATCTTCTTTTACTTGGCCTGTCATACCGGGCTGTTGTGCGCCTTTTCCAGCAGGAGTATGCGAATATGGGTCTGTTGGGAAAGCTCCGTACAACTCAGGTGATTTGTGCGCGCCTATGCCCGCATTTATTTCATAGTAGTGGTCAAACAGTTTTCCAATCAAAGCTGAATCATCGTTGTTGTCTATGGCTGCTTTGGTAATTTCATAAACGGCTAGTTGCAGCTTTGAAACCATATGCCAGTAGATAGAGCCTAAGCCTTCATATCCAAAGAACGTTCCAGATCTTCCAGTAAATGATTTGTGGTCGAAAACGTCTTCAAAAATTTGCTCAATGTAGGCTGTTTCTTTTTCAACCAAACCTTTATACTGGCTAGGCAATGCCGCTAATGCAGCTTGCAGGCTTTTCACATTATTAAAATTACCATTGAAGTGGTATTCTCCTGAGATATCTTGAGACAAGACTTCCGAATTGGCATCTGCCACAAGTTTTTGAAGCAAGGCAGAGTTTGCTATTTTTTCTTCAGGGATGGTATTCTTGTGAACAAACCTTGGCAGGTCTTTGTTGGGATACAGTATATAACTGTATTGATCTTTCCTAAATAAGCTGCTGGCCTTCAAGCTGTCCAATACGTCTAGACTTTCTTGAGTAGACAGAAACCCTGAACTCAACACTGCCACTTGACCTTCAAGCATCTCAGGCAAATGACTAATGCTGACGGCGTCATCTGCTCTTAATGTCATCAGATTATACGCATGATACATACCGTCGTTTCGTTTGTTGGCCTTAATTGAGTGTTCTAAAAATAAGGTAGCTGTTTGTAGAAATGAAAGCAATGTTGCTTTTGAAACCATTTCTTTTTCGCCAGAAAAGCGCTTGTCATATATGGTGTTTCGGTATTGGCTTCCAGCTTCACCCAAGGCATCCATAAGCGTTTTTCGTTCTACATCACTAAAACTGCTTCCTAAGAGATTTTTGTGCTGCTCAAGGGCATCGTTTACTTGACCAAACAACTGGTATAGTTCTTTAGAAATTGGCACATCCATTTCAAAAGATGTCTCAATCATATTTTCAAAAAAGCGTAAAAAACGTCTTAAATAGTATAGCGTTACCATGGAAACTCCATTGCCTACTAAAGCATTGTTGGCATCATTCCATTCGGGACGTTGGGTATTCATCCATATACCCCCTTCAGGTATAAAGTTTGACATCTTTGCCAAAACAGTAGCCAAAATCTTTTCGATAAAGTTGACCTTGTATATAAATACTGTTTGGTCTCTAAGTAAGGCACCATCTACACCTATTTCATCGCGTTTGAATTGAATATTTTTTTCACATTCAAAGTCAAATTCAATGGTATTTTTTGAATCTTTTAAAATGTCTTGATAGCTCTTAATGCGGTAAGGCACATTGGCATAAACAAACAAATCTTGGTTGAAATATTCTTTGAGCTTGTTTGGATAATAATCTTCGATAAACTCTAAGAACTTCAGTAAGTAAATGATTTGGTGATCTCCCCAATAACCTATGTAAGCCCAAGGGTTATCTGGTTCGATGGTTTCCCAATCAAAGCCTCCTTTGGTAACACGGTATGGGTTATAGCCATCAAAAGTAGTGGCATTGAGAAATTTGTGAATCATCCCCTCAATAAAATCAGGGTAAGCATGTGCTAAGGCCTCCCAGTTTTGAAAAATATCACGCCAATTCCCTTCGTAGTCCAATATTTTAGAACCATCCTCTGCGCGTGTATTAATGGAAAATTTATTCCACGGACGGCTTGGATCGCCATGGCGACGGCTAAACTTAAGTGGTAAATATTCTAAACAAAGGCGCTTAAAGTTTTGGTTGTCGTCATTATTGGCAATTTCTTTAAGTAGGCTTATATCAAATTGCTCTGGAAGTACTTGCAGCACAGTGTCTTTAAGTTTGTAAATCTTCCTGTTTGCATTGGCGATGTATTTTATAAAATCGGCCTTATCAATTGTATAATTATTGTCAAAAATACCGCCACGCATAATGTTAAACATGGTGTTGGCAAAATGTCTAATGTTTCTTAAGCGGTCATTTGTCATCTGGAGACCGTCGGAAGCCCCTACGAGTGCGCGCAAATGAGCAGATCCGGCTTGGACATCTGAAATTACCTCCTCATGCATCGGTGTATTAGATTTGATATTGGCCTTAATAGACACGATATCAGATATACTTTGATTTACGTTGGCAATCAACATCCATTCTTCGGTTGCAGCTGCTGCCAAACTAATGGTGTCGTTAAGGAAGTAAGCGCCTTTTTCAGCTTTAATATCAATTTCTTGAGATACACTTTGTCCTCTTCGAAAGTTATCCAATTGAAGTGAGGAAATAAGCTTTTTGGATTGGGCTAAACCAATTGACCACACCACGTTAGCTTTGAGCGCCTCGCTAGGCTCCGCTTTATCAACGATGATAGCGCTAAGCGAATAAATACCCAAGCCTGTATCTTGTTCTAACTCACATTTTTTATAGGCATCTACCAGGTTGCTACTTGCATTTTGTAAATCGGGCTCAACGCCTTGTGGTAATAGGTTTTGGACACCATCTATCAGCTCAACTGATATTTGTGTGTCACCTTGGTTTTTGAATTTCGACTTTCGAACAAATCCATACTTTTCGCTAGAATTCCACTCGTACGTAAACGCAACATTTAAATCATGGTTAATTTCTTCAAAAACCACCTTGTTACCAAGTACATTTTTGTACAAATTCCTCGAAACCTTATATATAGCTTCGTGCTTTTTAGAAAAGGGTTCCCAAAGGTATTTTTTGTCATTTACAGTGACTAAAAATATAGACTTACTACCTGTTGTTTCAACGGCTTCTGTTATTTTATCATCGGTGTAATAAGGGAACAGCGCATAATTACTATTTTTTCTTCCAGCTGATAGGCTTCCATTGCTTGATATAAACATCCAATGGTCTGAGTTACTCACAATGCTCATAAAAAATGGGCGCATGAGATCAGCGTTCGAAATTTTGTAAAAAGATTCGCCGTTGCGAATAACTTCCTTTCCATCAACTTCTTTTTCAAAAAATTGAGCAGGGTTTTGTCCTAAATATGGAACGTCCTCGGCAGTAATCTTAGAATTTATAGATGTTGCAAATGTCAAAATGATAGAATAATAAAAGGTTTTTTAGATAAAATTGACCTGTTAGGCATACAGGTCAATTTATTTAAATACTGTTGATAATGAATAAACTTATTCGGCAGAATAAACCCTAACATAGTCCACAAGCATTTCTTGTGGAAAAACGGTATTGGTAGTGGGGGCGCCCACATAATTTCCGCCTACAGCAAGGTTTAAAATAATAAAAAAAGGTTGATCAAAGACCCACTCGCCATCAGCATCTTCTGGCGTGATTTGATTATACAATACATCATCTACATAATAGTTGATATAATCTTCACCCCATTCAATACCAAAAACATGAAAGCCTGTGTCAAAGCGATCGTTTATAAGTTCATATGATTTTGTAACAGGCGTTGCTGCAGAATAACCAGGTCCATGTAGGCTACCAGTAATTATGGTGGGCTCTTGACCTTTAAATTCCATAATATCAATTTCGCCACATTGTGGCCAACTAACCGTATCAAAATTTGATCCTAACATCCAAAAGGCCGGCCAAATACCTTGTCCCCAAGGCAATTTTATACGCGCTTCAAAACGTCCATACTTTTGCTCAAACTTACCTTGGGTCTTCAAACGTGCTGAAGTATAAGCGGCACCTTGGTAACTTTCGCTAACCGCAGTAATTTTTAACATCCCGTCTTCAACAACTACATTGTCAGAACGGTCCGTATAGTACTGCAATTCTTTGTTACCCCAGCCATCAGTATCTCTACCGATATCAAATCCCCAAATACCACTATTGGGAGCGCCAGCGACGTCAAATTCGTCTTGCATGGTAATGGTGGTGAAATTGGTTACGACCTGAGTTTCATCAGGTTCGCAACTTGTAAAAAATACGCTTAGGATCACAGAAGCTCCTAAATAGGAGAAACGTTGAAAACTATTTGAATGAATTCGATTCTTAAATTTCATGTTGTTCTTTTTTGCTTATTGTTTGTAGAAATACACATTATCCATATACAGGTTAGTTACAGCAGACCCCCCATTTTCAAAAATGAACTGTCCAACCTTTGATCTTTGAGACAGCGAAAGTGGAATGTCTATTGATGCCCACGCATCACCCTTAAGCTGCGAAGAGAGTATTGTAACTTTTTGTGTTTTATCATCTCCTCCACCGTCTGCGCCGTTAGCGCCAAAATCCTTAATGGTAAGTATTAGTTTTGCATTGGAGGGTAGTGTATCAGGGATGAAAACATCCATATGCAAATGAGTCATAGCACTGGCGTCTACTGTAGGGTCAGAAAATTGCTGCCCAACAAAATTAAAGTTTTCATAAACAAGTACGTTGTCCCCTTTAACATCGAAATCAGCAGAAGTCGTTGTTTGATATGGCTTCCAATACCCATTGTAAAAATCAATGTTCACATTTTCATACGTATCGCTAAATATAGAAATGACATCTGCAGCATCTTGTGTTGGTGTTGGGGCAGAAATAAATTCCCCATTAGATTCAACTATCAATGAGCCTGCGGCCTCAACGCCATTAAAGCTTGCTGTAATAGTAGCAGTGCCAGCAGCAACAACAATAATCTTCCCTTGGGCATCTATTTGTACAACCGTTGGGTCAGAAGAATGAAAATCTAGGTAGGCTGGTGCTATGTTTGTAACAAGCTCTGTACCATCTCCTAAATTCACAGTTTGCTGCGTTTCATCAATAATAATTTCACCATTATAAACTCGGCGGTTTACATCTAAACCACTCATAATAGATGTGCGCGCTTGTGCAAAAGTATTTAGCTTTTCAAATCTAATCTCGTCTAGCCATATGGAGTAGCCAAGATTCCCAGTACTTTGAGTACCAGCAGAAAAGATAAACATTCCTTTTTCTTGAACCAGTTTTGAAGGGTCAGGAATTGGAATAATATATTTCTTCCAAGCTGTTGAAAGGGATGTGTCTTCAAGACTAACAGTATATTTATCTTCAATAAAATCAGTTCCAAACCCAAATAAACCCACTGTAGCAGTTGTTGAGCCTTTAGCCCAAAAAGTCAATGCTGTGTATTCGGATAGGTTTCTTCCTTCACCGCGATCTAAAAAGATACCACCAATAAAACTTCCGTTAGGATCGTTTGGTGCAGGCACATCAATTTTAATGGCTTGCGTACCTTTATAGGCGTCATTGTCTGTGTCGAAACCGTATACGTTGGCACCATCAGCAGGATCAAAAGAGATGAAGAATTCATCTGTCAAGTTTACAGGGTTGTCTGTAAATACTTCAGGAATTGTTGGGAAGGTAGCCAAAGTGATATCTTCCGAAAATTCGCGCTCACAACTTACCAATGCAGTGGTTACTATTCCTGCAATGGCAAAAGTGAAATATGATATAAACTTAAATTTTTTCATTGTTTGCTATTTAATTATTTACCAATATTGATGTGTACGTATGTTCTAATTTCCCATTCTGTACCGTTTGGAAATCCAACTGGACTTATTGTAGGTGTTTGGGAAAACTCAGGTGCACTGTTTGGAGAAAAACGAGGTGAGTATTGATTTAAAGATCTCCATGTTCCGCGAATACCAATTTGCGTGTTAGGCAATCCAAACCAATCTTGTTTCCCAAGGGAAGTAGATACGTCAATCATCAGTTGCAACGGGAATGTCAAGTTAAAGTCACGATGGTAGTCAAAAGGCCCCCAGTCATTAACTTTTGCATGAGAAACCAATTTCATGTTTTTGTAAATCATTCTTACGTCTCCACCATATCGTGTAATGGTACGAACAGAGTCGCCATTGCCTTGTGCAGTTCCGTAGTAGAAGTTTCCAATCATGCCCAGCTCTGGTGATAATTTAGATACAATACGTGTGTGTGCTTCCCATAAATCTTCAGCAGGAGTACTCTCTCCAAAAGCAAAGAATTGACGATTTGCAAGGAACCCTATGTGTGCGTCTTGTGTTGTAGGTAAGTGTCTAAACACAAATCCTGCACTCATGGCAAACTTGGCATCTTCAACAACATCATTGTTCCATTCATACATCCAAGTTCCTGGAGTTGGGTCATAGGTGAATAAAATTTCACCACCTACCGTTTCTCTGTTTCCGCCTCTAACCGCAAATGGATCGTCAATTACGTTACGTAAACGTCCAGGTGCTACCACGCCATTTGGCATGGGGTCAACCAAAGGCTTTTGGTATAAAAAGTTAGGTGCAATTTGAAGGTTACCCGCTAGGTACGTAAATCCAGAAAGTACATTGGTCATGTTTCCACTACCAGAATCTTTAAGTTTCCATCCTGTGAAGGTTTGTGTTTGGTCGGCGCCGCCATTGGCAACCAAGCCCATATATGACCCTTGTGCATACCACATAAACTTACCTTGCGCGAAAGTAATTTTGGCTTTTGCTCCCCAGTTGTCATCACTATTTATCTTGTCAACATACACCGCATTTTGAGTCTCGTTGTATACTTGGAAAGAGCTACCGTTCAATGGACTTCCTCCCCAAATACCACCAAGGGTAATGCCAAAGTTACCAAGCTTACGCTCCAGTGCAATGGAAGCACGCTCTGTAGGCCATGCTGGAATTACACCACTCGTAAGTTGATTGGGATCTAGTATACGACGACCACTGCTGTCGTATTCCAAATTTGTAGTTAAGTCACGATGGTAAAGACCTGTAACCGTCCATTTAAGTAGATTCTTCTGGTATTTCAATAACACTGTTGGGTTTGCTCCCCACCAAAGTTGTGGTCCAAAAGCAGCCTTTAGTCCATTCAAGGAACCTTTACCATCTATCTCAACGCCTGAAATTTCACCGTTATAGATGTCTAGGTTAGGCCCGTAATATGCCTGCGGATACATATTAAATATATCTCCTTCATATGCCCAGTGATAGTGTCCTGTTCTATAAAATCCTCGTAAATCGAAATTTTTAGCGTTCCACTCATATTCAGCATTGTAAATTTGAACACGGTTTGGATCGTTAATCGTAACTACTCCGTCTGATGTGGTTAGTTTTTGTGTTCTCCCTCTATTTTCATAGAAGATTTCATCTATTGGGTTGTTGGCAACATTCCCCAAAATATTCACATTAACATTAGCACGCATACCAGGTGCAGGGTTACCTTCAACACCAACGAAGTATGACTCCATGTGGTCAAAGCCCAATTGATCGGGATAAGCTTCATTCTCAAGGTCTGGTGTTTCTGGTGTGGTTATCAAACTACCACCCGTATTGAATGCTGTGAATTCACCTCTAAGCGTACTCAAGCGAATTTTTTCACCACCACCTAAAGCTGCTTTGTCTCCTCTCGCGCGTAACATAGCATCAATTATTTGGATGCTATTAAAATGACTGTCCACAAAATCAGCATCTACACCCTCGCTATATGGATTTAATGTGTGTGCTTGTTTGAGCGCATAATACGCGGCTCTTGGATATAGGTCGTATAATCCGCGAGCATCAGTAGGCCCCTTGGCACAGATACCAAACCACTCTTCGTTCATGTTGTTTTGACCTAGTTTGTAGTCAAATGGATATCCACCGTTAGACCAAGAAGCGTTATTGTCATGTACGTCTAGGTTGTCTGTTTGTCCAAACTTCCACCAGCCATCACTAAACTGGAAAGTACATCCACCAATGGAGTTTCCAGTATTTCCAAGACCCGCAGCATTGGCATAAATTTCTTTCCATTGCCCAACCATAATTGTTGCTTGCGCCTTTTGGTCTTCCTTATTGGAAATTGCGTTAAAGGCATCCGAGCCAAACTCTGTGAATAGTACAGGTTTGCCGTATTCATTTTTGACACGCTCAAAAGTGTCTCCAAATGAAATACCGCGATACATGTTGGTACCGTAGATATCAACATCCGTACATTCCTCCGCAATGATATCTAGGAACAATAAATCTCCATTACAAATGGCTACTGGATATGCCTCATTGATTTCTTTTATTGCCTTAGCGGCATCGTTCATAAGTTTATACATGGGACGGCCACGGTTTTCACCAACAGCACGACGCTGATCCTCTTCGTCTGGGAAGTCTTCTGTTTCAGCACCTGCCCAAAACAACCCGTAGTTGTTTTCGTTTCCAAGCAAGAACATGAGCAGCCCGGGGGTGTTCTTATATTCATTTGCAAGGGCAGTAACTTCAGACATAAGAAACTTTTGTGCTTTTTCGTCTCTATAATCCGTTACAGGAACCCATGCGCCATCAATAGTAAGGCCATAGCGCCCAAAAGAATGATTTAATATGGTGTGTATCCCGTAATTCTTATAGATATAAGTAATCCATCTTGGCTGGATACCTGTGTATGTTCTAATGGTATTTACGCCCATGTTTTTGAGCAATCCCATCTCAGCATCGAGTGCGGCTATAATAAAATCATCTGTCTGATTCCACAAGCTGAAAGAGTAGTTGGTACCAATAGGGAAGTAATCCCAATTCATACCATTGACCATAAAGTCTTCTCCATTAACAACCAATGTGGTGCCATCGGCCCCTTGGTTGACTGCTACATTGTGCATCTGGGAAATTCCAGAGAAAGCAACAAGGCAGAGAATTAGTTTAAAAATGGTGTTTTTCATGTGTTGATTTTTGTTGTTTTGATAAACGTATTAAATGCTCTTTCAAGCTTATAAGCTGTACTTTTTAGTTTTAACCTGAGTTTTGTCAAATGTATCAATATTGTATTGCTAGATTGTAAAAAAGTATCTATACAACGTATATACAATTTAAAAAAAAGGGTTTAAAATTATCAGTATGACAATATAGGCGATGTTTCATAAACTTATGGTTTTGAAACAGTTGTGTTTACTTAAAAAAATAAAATGCCCTGCCAACATTGTACAACTGTTCGCAGGGTATTTACAATGTTCTTATTGTTTAACAAATTTAAAGGACCAATGGGCATTATTACCATCATTGACTTTGATGTCAATTTCAAGTGTATTGCCATCGCTAGAAAGTGCAGCCTCGTAGGTAATTTCATCTGGCGCATCCCCTGGTGTAGTAAGTTCTCCAAGATTATAAGCTTTTAGCAATCCAAGGTAAGCACCCTTGCCTGTAAGCTTAATGCTTCCGGCAGCTTCATTGTATTCGTATGTGGCGGATGCAGTACCGTCATGTGGAAACACTGGAGCCGCACAGCCGTCTGCTGCTACGCCTTGCCAGGCCTCAATCCACGATTCTGTTCCAAGCACATTTTCAAAGCTTCCATCGGTATTGAACTACAGTGAAAGAATGTATTCTGTAAGGTTTTGATTATGCTCCAAATCCATTTTTTTTCGCAAACGGTAGCGCTTTATATCTACACTCTTAACAGATATGCTAAGTAATGGAGAAATTTCTTTAGAAGATAAATTTAAACGTAAATAGGCGCAAAGTTTTAAATCGTGGTTCGTCAGCGCCTCATGCTTTTGTTTTAGCCTTTTTAAAAAGTCTTTATCTGCATTGTCAAAAGCCTGCTCAAAAAACTCCCAATCATCATCGTTTTTTAAAGAGCGTTTGATGGTTCGCAACACTCTTGACACCGTTGGATCAGTAGCAGCAGGTTCCAAATCGATTAACAAGGAGTTCATGAACTGATTTTTCTTGATGAATGCCATTGTTGATATCGCAAGTTCCTTGTTTTTCTTATCAATATTATCCTCCAACTGCTCGTTTTTGATGCGCATGATCTCTTCGTTTTGCTTAAACTGCATCATGTCAATCTTACGTTTGTTCTCTTTTATAAGTTTTTCTTGCTCCCGCCTATAATAGTGTGTATACCTGTTGTTTATCGCTAGAAAAATACCAATCATAAAAATGAAATACACCAACAAGGCAATATTTGAAAAATAATATGGTCGGTTTATGTTAAAAGGAATATTAAAGGTTTTCTCGCTAACAACATCGTTAAGCATGGCACGTACCGATAAGTTATATGTACCGAATTTCAAATTGCTAAATGTGATGGTTGCATCTTCTGTCCAAGGAGACCAGCTTTCACTATAACCTTCGAGCTTGTATTGAAAACGTGGCAAGTCTAAAATTGTGTTATTGGTAAAATAGAGTGAAGCCGTTATTGTATTGAAGTCGTAATCAATACTCACTTCCTCGGACAAATTCAAAAATTGGGAGTCCCCTTTTTTGTTATTTGCTACTAGTGTACTTAATCCAATTTCAGGTGTTACAGCTTTAATTTTTGAAATGTCTAGCCTGAAAAATCCTCTTGATGTTCCAAGGTGGTAAATGTCATTTTTAACTCGGCTTAGGTTTTCAAAGCCCGTTATGGTCTTTCGTGTATCATACGCAATTGGAAATTTACGAACCAAAAGGTCGTTGGCAAGCGCTGCTTTCTTTAATTGATAAATATTGTTGCGCCCAAATAACCATAAGTATTCATTTCTGTCAACAACCATTTTAGCCGTAGTGAAGTTATCCTCATCAAAAAGCTGTGAAATGGCGTCGTTCTTTACTAAATTATTGGAAGCATTGTCATAGGTATAAAACCCCTCTTTTGAAAAGTAGTAAATGTCGTCTTCAAAAAACCTTAAACTACTGAAAGAGCTCTTGGGTACATTTGGAATTTGTTCAACTTCAACTATGGCAGTTTTGGCTTCATCCATTGTCAGTTTATATATTCCCTTATACTCATGACTTACAAGCAAATGGGTGTCATTTAACATCTCAAAATAACGAGAAGATATACTGAAATCTTTGAGGTGATTTTGATAGGCCCACGTATTTGATTTGTTACTAAAAACATGTAAGCCATCATAAGCACCAGCAAGCAAAAGTTCATCACTTATCTGCTTAAACGTCCACATACCTGACTTGGCATAAAGCTGCTTTGCCCTATTTTCATTCACTAGAAAAGCGCCTCGGTCGTGGCCACAAAAAAGCTTATTTCCGATGCCTTGCAACGTCCACACCTGACCCTCAAGTCCAGCTATGGGCTTAAGAGGTTCGTCAACATCGTATCTTCTATAAAACAATCCTTGGTTGGTGCCTACATACAAATATTGATTAAAAACAATGGTCGTGTATACTGAACCTATGGCTTCTTGTCTAAAATTATACTGTTGGATGGGTGAATCAAGTTTTACAAACGCTAGGCCGTCATCTAACCCCAACCAAACACCCCTGTTTTCAGAAAATACGGATAAAACCGTATCGTTATTAAGTCCGTTATCAACATTGATATGATGCACCAACGCACCGCTTTCTGAAAGTATATATACTCCATTTTTAACCGTTCCCAGAACAAGTTGGCCGTTAGCAGCTTGAGTAAAACTATACACTACGTCTTTGGCTAGATTTTTACTTAAGTTGGGTTGGATGGATTTGAGCGCTCTCCCATTAATAAATAAGCCATTCTCTCTTGTGACGATTAGTTGGCCTACAGAACTGTTCACAATACCTACAACTTGATTTTGATTTAGCTCAGTAGCGGAGAGGTGCAGCGAACTCTTCTCGTTTTCTATTTTAAAAAGCGTACGATTATTGTCTTGAAAATAAATTTCCTCGTCATTGGCAAAAGCGAATAAGATTCCGTATTCAGAATTATAGGTTTCGAGAGTGTTGGATTGTTGGTTATAGATCACCAAACGGCTAAGGGATTGAAAAAGGATATACTGTTTGTGACTAAAAATATTCCAAAACTGTTCATCTTCTATGGTTTGAAAACCAACGGTCTCTGCTAGTGAGGTATATGCTAGTGTACCTTCTTCATTACGGAGCCAATAGCCAAAATCCATATATGCTCCTGTATAAACAATGTTGTTTTTAACAAATGCAGAGCGCATTATAGAACCGTCTGGGGTAGGGTATAATGTCCAGCGTATACCATCAAATTCAAGCAGTCCAAAGTTATTGGCTACATACGTCCTGTTAGTAGCATCCTTGCTTATATTCCAGTTCTGGTTACCAGCCTCATACAACTCTGGCGTGAAGTTCTGTATAGGTGGATGATATTGCGCATTAGATAAAAAAGCACATAAAATGCTTATTGTCAGTATTTTAGATACGATTTGTTTCAAGGACAAAAATTAAATGTAGATACAAATGTATATAATTTGTTTGATTATGAATATGTCCCTTTGAATACTTACAGGTAAAGTTGGCATATGCCATTTAAAAATATATTAGCTATATTTAAAATAAAAAAACATGAAAAGCAGAAGACATTTTTTAAAAAAAGTATGCCCTACTGTTGCCTTTGCCTTTTTTGGCTTGAGTTTCCTAGAGGCTTGTAGTAGTGGAGACGATGATGTTGCAAGTACAAACCCAGACAATTCAACAGGAACAAATTCTGGATACACGAAAAGCGGGAACACCTATACCATTGATTTGACTGATAGCAACTTTAGTCAAATAAGCAGTACAGGCGGGTGGATGAACGGGAAAAGCATAGGTATTCCTGCCTTATTATTACGTATATCTTCAACTGAAATTCAGGCCTATACCAATATTTGTCCACATCAAGGACACACTGACTGGACGTATAACAATAATAAATTCAAATGTTCAAGAACAGGTGCTAACCACGGCAGAGAATATGATGATAATTGTAGTTCAGCACTAACTTGCTATAACCCTAACCTTGATGGCAATACCCTAACGTTAATCATCTGATAATATATTAGATAAGAACTATCCAAAGTCTATACACTTCAATGCTACGCATTAGTGCCAAAGCACTACTGTCAAGGCAACAAGTAGCCTCGCCAGGAATCGAACCTGGATCTAAAGTTTAGGAAACTTCTATTCTATCCGTTGAACTACGAGGCTAATTGAATAAGGCTAAATGCGCCAAAAAAGAAAAATTGAACTAAAACCAAGTGAAATGAAAACACGCGGTCTTTAATTTTTACTTGCGTTTGATAAATCCACTGTATGGGGAAGGCTACTAAAAACCAGCCAATATAATTTGAAAGAGGGGCTGTTACATCTGCAAATTCCCAAAAATCAAACTTTGGCGCTACAGGCTCAATAACCAAATCTATAAGTACCATAAGGAATGCGCCAAAAACTGCAGCTTTTAAAGGAGATCTGTCAAAAAATAGTGCAGCAACAGCTCCCGTTATAAAAGTGAGCATAACCCAATTGGCACCAATCAATAATGGAACACCGCCTATTTTTAGACCTAAATTATTCCCATAGGCATACTCCCCAAAAATAAGCCCGTAATTCACGCCCAAAAATTCCACAGCAAAACCCATAACAAAAGCAAAGCCCGCAGCTAAAGCCACGCCCTTGTCCATTTGTGGTTGGTTAACAAACAGCATGATAAAGGTGACAAAAAGGTTTATTGGCGTCGTTTCTAAAAACAGTTCCCTATCAATAAACAAAATACCACAAAGCCCCGAAATATGGAACAGCCAAATAAGGCCAACCGATATTTTGGCAGTACTTGTTACCGGAATTAGGTAGTCTTTCATGGCGCTGGAATTAAATCGCTTACAATTTTTGCTGACAACAAACATAAGGGAATCCCTCCTCCTGGATGTACACTCCCCCCACAAAAATACATGTTTGAAATTTCACGAGAGAAATTTGGATGTCTTAAGAAAGCAGCCATTTTATCATTTGAAGAAGCCCCGTACAAGGCACCCAAATAGGATTGGGTGCGTTGTGCAATAATATCAGGGGTCATTACCCATTCTTCTTCAATTAGAGGGGCAATGTCGGTCTCCAAGTTTCGGTTTAGTTTAGCAAAAACCCATTCACGCAGCTGTTCGGCTATAGCCTTCCAGTCTTGCCCTGTGTCATGGGGTGCATTTATCATTACAAACCAGTTTTCTTTGCCTTCAGGGGCATCTGCAGGGACGTCTTTGCTCGTGATGTTAACATATATCGTGGGGTCGTGATAAAGCGTTTTGGTGTTAAATATGGCTGCAAACTCTGCGGCATAGTCATCTGAAAAAAAGATGTTGTGAAGGTCGAGTTGTGAAAAAGACTTCCCTACGCCCCAATAGAAAATAACTGCAGAACTTGATCGCTCTTGTGAAAGAACTTTTTCAGGTTGTGTTTGATTTGGAAGTAGCTTCCTGTATGTAGGCACTACGTCCATATTAGATACCACCAAATCAGCAAGGTGTTTTGCCTCTTTGACGCATACGCCAACCGCTTTTTTATTTTCAACCAAGATTTCAGTCACAGGGCTGCTTAAGTGAAAGCCAACCCCCATGCGTTTGGCAAGGGCATATAACGAAGCAGTGATCTCACCCATGCCTTTTTTGGGAATATAGGTGCCATAGTGCTGTTCTAGATGCTGCACCAGTGTCATCATCCCGGGCGTTTTATACGGATTTGATCCGTTGTAGGTAGCAAAGCGATTGTAGAATTGCACCAAATGGGGTTCTTTGAGCTGGCGTGTATTTACATCATTTAAGGAAGTGTCTATTTCAAATGAAAAGTAATTGGCAATCCCTATGAGGGTTTCCTTGCGCAAGTAGGTTTGCCATTTGTGTAGTGAGCTTTCCAAAAACAAGGTTCGTGTGCGGTCAAATTTCTTTTTTGCTCTAGTCAAATAGCGCTTAAGGGTAGCGGCCGGAACAGCAAGCTCAGCTTCCACTTCTTTTACAAAGCGTTCCCTGTCGCCATAGGCTGTGAGGCGTTTGCCATCTTCCCAAAAATAATGGCAGGCAACTTCTTTTCTGTTGTATTGGAAAAAATCTGTCGGGTTTTCACCGCAAAGCGTAAATAAATCATCAACAAACTGGGGCATGGTAAACAACGACGGCCCCGCATCAAAGCGGTAATCGCCAAGGGTAAAGGTGGATAGCTTACCGCCCACATAGTCATTTGCTTCAAAGACCTCAACGGCATATCCTTTTTTAGCCAAACGGATGGCTGTTGCCAATCCGCCAATGCCAGCACCAATAACAATTGCTTTAGTCATCTTTCAAATGTAGTGGACGCACAGCAAAGCGCGCAAATAAATCTTCTTTATACCAATTTCGCTTGCGTGTTTTTTTGACAATCGCAGCATGATGGGTGCTTTTGTAAGCAAAGTCTTTTACTTCCTCCAGGCTATTCCAAAGACTAAATGTTGCCTGTTGAACCAAGGGCCACTCACCAATACCTTTATACCATAATACACCTTTGGCTTGCTGAATGGCGTGGGAAGCTGCAGGAACGGCACGCCAAAATTCCAGCAGTCGGCTCGGGCGTAGCGTAGCTCTTGTAATAATACCTATTTTTTCATCAGGCGCTAATGGCCTTTGTGATGGCTCAAACGGATTCGTTTTACCCCAGAGGCCATGGCTTTGCAAAGGGTGTAGCTGAAAATGCTTTTGGGATACTGATTTGGAAAGATAGCTTTCCATTAAGGGGCTGGTCTTTAAAAAGGCTGTAGCAGCTGCTTCAGATTCCCAAACGGTTAGCAATGCATAGGTCGAAAAGTCAGGCCACAGACTAAAACCCAAGCCTGCGCCTGTACCTAGGGTTCTGAAAAACTGCAAGCCCGATTGCTGCTGTAATTTAGGAATGGCACGTTGCATTTGGGTAAATGCCCAAAATTTATTTTTCCGGTAAGAAAAAAAACTTAATACAACCTGTTGCCCCATGGGTTAAATATAAGGTTAATGACACAAATTATACTAGGGATGTAAAAATCAATGCTGGGGTGTATTTAGAGTTTTATATTTGTTAAAAATAATCTGATGAAACTTTTGCGCTTCAAAGCTCTGTCGTTGTTGCTTATTTGCACCTTTTCAACTGCTCAAACCATACTTGAAAAGTACGACCTCCCCGATATACTGGAAGAAACTTCTGGGCTAGTCATGCACAATGATACCCTTTGGACACTGAACGATTCTGGAAATGAGGCCGCCTTATATGCCATAAGCACCAAAGGGAAACTCCTAGACAAAAGGACTACTACCAATACCAATGTTGACTGGGAAGACTTGGCAGTTGCAAACGGAAAGCTGATTGTTGCAGATATGGGAAACAACTTTGGCACGAGAAAAAACCTAAATCTTCTTGAAATGGAGCTTTCAAAAGGCAAAGCCCTGATGCTAGACTCCATACCTTTTCACTATCCCGAACAAGATTATTTTGACTTTCAACAATCCACTCCTTTTGATGCCGAAGGCCTGGTGTTTATAGCCAATAAAATGGTGGTGTTTACCAAGAACAGGCGTACGCTTACTACCGAAATTTATGTGATTTCACCAACCTCAGAAGCGGCATTAAAAATAGGGTCTTTACCCGTTGGATCGCTCATAACGGGAGCTGATTATCATCAGGAGTATAAAACCCTGGCACTTACCGGCTACCACAGAGACAAGAATCAGTACGTATATGTAATTTATAACTTCAACTTGTCTTCAGTTGACTCGGCAAAGATCAATCAATACGACCTTGGCTTTAAGGGTGCCCAAGTTGAAGCCATTAGTATTATAGATTCCAAAACGTTTTGGATTACATCAGAGCAAACACGAAAATTCCCTGCTTTTTTAGCCAAAGTTTCGATTCAATAGTCCTTGTCTGATTCATGTAAGACGCAATGTCTATCTTCGTAAAAAAAATAAGCTATGCCTAATATTGTTGCCTTTGGCGCAAGCTCAAGCAAAAACTCCATCAACCGTAAGTTGGCACACTTTGCTGCCAAGCAAGTTCCCAATGCACACATTAATTTGTTGGACTTAAACGATTATGAAATGCCACTCTACAGCACCGATCGTGAGAAAGAGGGAATCCCCAAGCAGGCGCACGCTTTTAAGGCTGCACTGCAAGCAAGCGATGGCATCATCATTTCGTTTGCGGAGCACAATGGGGCCTATACCACTGCTTTTAAAAATATTTTTGACTGGATTTCAAGACTCGAAAAACCCATTTGGTGTGGGAAGCCCCTATTTTTACTATCCACTTCAACAGGTGTGCGCGGTGCTAAAACTGTTTTAGAGCTTGCGCATTTGCGCCTCTCTAGAGATATGCCAAATATTCCATGCTTTGCACTGCCCTCATATAAGGAAACCTTTGACGACGAGACAGGTATTACTGAAGTAACGCATCTAGCTGCTTTTAATGAAGCCTTGGAAATATTCCTTAGGCAATTATAGTAGCAAGCTAGCAGCCATAACAATCATGATGGCATTTTCGATAAAGGTGGCTTCGGTCATGGGCAGATTTAATACACTCCCCAAGCAAGCACATTGAATGCTGCGCTTTTTTAGCAGCGTTTTAACGACACCCACAGTGGTGATGCCTAAAACAATAATGTTTATCCACAAAACTCCATCGGGAACAAAATCCCGGATATAGCATACTCCCAAAGCAAGCTCCAAAAAGGGATAAATCAAGCCATAAGCTGGCCATACAGCAGCCATGGGGTCATACATTTTAAAACTGGCTTGAAATCCTTTTAAATCCAGCAACTTGAAAAATGAAAATACCATAAAGAACATGCCCATAAAATCATGCATCATGGCAGTTGTGTTCCATTCAGACCAGTGAATCAAAACGGTTGCGTCAATAATAAATCCAAAAATCAGAAAAAGAGGGAAAAGCTGTTTAAGCTTTGAAGGCTCTTGTGCTGTATCCGTTGTAAGTGCATATTTTTTTGGCAACTTGGCTTCAAGTGCTGTTGCTGAAACGGGTGTTTGGGTCCATATTGTTAGTAGGTCTTCTTTGTGATTGGCTACTGCCTTGGATAACCCTTCTATTTGAAGCGCAGCCGTAACAACAGCTGCTTCACAGCCTGAGCAAGTCATGCCAAAAACTCTAAAGTTTTGCTTTTTCATTTGGTGCGTTTTAGTCCACTACCATGGGTACTTCAATAATCAACATTTGGGCGTCTTGGTGAGCGGTAATTTCAAAGGTAGCGGTTTCTGTAATTCCTAGCGCGTCTCGTGTTGCAAGTATCTGCTCTCCTATTTCAACCTCACCCTCAATGACAAAGGCATAAACGCCGTTACCTTCCGATTTTAGTTCATAATACGTTGCATTTTCTGCCTCCAAATCAAGCATATGAAACCAGGCATTTTGATGTATCCAAACGCCTTGATCCTCGGGATACGGGGATAAGATCTGAAAAGGTTCGTTTTTTTTATGCAGACTTTCTATAGGAATTTGATCGTAGCGTGGTGCTACGTCGCGTTTGTTTGGAAAAATCCAAAGTTGTAACAAGCTAATTTCCTTGTCTGCATTTTTGTTGTATTCGGAGTGATACACTCCTGTGCCAGCACTCATGACTTGTATCTCTCCTTGGCGAATCACTTCCGCATTACCCATGCTGTCTTTGTGTTCCAAATCGCCCCGCAGGGGAATGGTGATGATTTCCATATTGTCGTGCGGATGGGTACCAAAACCCATTCCGCCTTGAATGGTATCGTCATTAAGCACACGGAGTGCGCCAAACTGTATGCGCTCGGGATTAAACCAGCCAGCAAAACTAAAACTGTGTTTGGCCTGAAGCCAGCCGTGGTCGGCACTGCCTCGGGAATCTGAAGTGTGCAAGACTGTATTCATGCTTAATTTATAAAATTCGCTACAATTTTTCCTGAAATCAAGGCAGGGGGAACGCCCGGTCCAGGAACGGTAAGTTGCCCAGTGAAATACAAGCCTTCAACTGTTTTGCTCTTCATTTTAGGTCGTAAAAATGCGGTTTGCAATAAGGTGTTGGCCATTCCATAGGCATTCCCTTTGTAAGAATTGTAGACCTCTTTAAATTCCTTGACACAAAACGATTCATTGAATAATATATGTGGCTTGATATCGGTATCTGTTAATTGCTCCATGCGGTTAAGCACCATGCTAAAGTACTTTTCTCTTAGCTCGGGGGTGTCCTCCAAATTGGGAGCTATGGGAATCAAAATAAAGCAAGCTTCTTTTCCTTCGGGCGCCATCAAAGGGTCGCTCTGTGATGGCAGGTTGACATAGAACAAAGGGTCGTCTGGCCATTCAGGGGTGTCATAAATACTCTCAGCATGGGCATCAAAATCCACATCAAAAAAGAGGTTATGATGCGCCAAAGCATCCAGTTTTTTATCCAGTCCTATGTAAAACAGCAAGGAAGAGGGTGCAAAAGTTTTTTTGTCCCAATAGGCCTCGCTATAGGCACGCTTTTCTTTGGGTAATAAGGTTTCGGTATGGTGGTAGTCTGCTCCAGAGATGACAATATCCGCTTCAATGGTTTTATTGCCAGCGCGAACGCCACAGGCCTTGCCGTTGTTAAGTAAAATTTCAGCTACACCGTGATCGGTATGGTAGGTAACCCCTAGCGATTTCCCCAAGCTTACCATGGCGTCCACAATTTGGTACATACCGCCTTTGGGATGCCAAGTGCCCAGGCCAAAATCGGCATAATTCATAAAATTGTAAAAGGCAGGAGTACTTTCGGGTTTAGCGCCCAAAAACAAAACGGGGAATTGCAACAAAGAACGTAGTTTCTGATTCTTGAATTGCTTTTCTACTTGAGTTCTGATGTTTGTAAAAAATAAGCCTACTTTTTTAACGGTTTGAGGGGTAACCAACTCTAAGGGCGATACGCCAGGGCGATATACCAAATCCTTAACGGCTATGTCGTAGTTGTTTCGTGCTTTTTCTAAAAATCGTGTTAGTTTGACGCCGCTGCCAGCTTCAATTTCATCAAAACGGGCTGCAATTTTGGCGATGCTGTCCTCCACAGGAAAGACATCGTCTTTGCCAAAAACAACTTGGTAACCCGGTGATAGGCGATCGAGGGTGTAGTAGTCAGACACTTGTTTGCCGAAGTCATTAAAGAACGACTCAAAGACATCGGGCATCCAATACCAAGATGGGCCCATGTCAAACGTGAAGCCGTCTTTTTTAAACTGACGTGCGCGTCCGCCAAGCGAGTCGTTTTTTTCTAAGACTTGCACTTGGTATCCTTTTTTTGCCAAATAGCAAGCAGCAGATAAGGAAGAGAATCCGGATCCGATAATTATAATCTTTTTCATAGGCGTACAAATTTACCATATATTTTGGTTAGATGATGTAGTCATAAAATTGTATCTTTAAAAAAACAACGCTTATGGCTACGTATGCATGCAATCAATGTGGCATGTCGGTTAACGCATCTTGTGCGAAATGCGACAGACCTTTAGAAAACGGTCATTTATCTCTTGAGGATGGCAGTGAGGTACAGATTTCCCAATGCCCTTCTTGCGAAGGTAAAATCAAATCGCCGCAATGTTGCGGAGCAGACATGAGCTGCGAGGTGTAATGACACAGTACACAGAAGCAAGTATTGTTAAGGCTCTTGGCACAGAAGCTGCCGATTGGCAATGGGATGCAGGATGCATTAAAACCGAATTGGTTTTTAAAGACTTTAAAACCGCTTTTGATTTTATGTCAAAGGTTGCTGACGTGGCTGAAAAATTAGGCCACCATCCGGACTGGCACAACAGCTATAATACAATTATGATTTCGTTACGTACCCACGATCAAAGTGCTGTCACTACGCTTGATGTAGCGTTGGCCAAGCGCATAAGTATGTTGTATACCCGCTTCAAATAGCCTTAAATATGCGTTCCAAAGACGCGATTCTTCCCATATAAACCTGCTTTTTTTACATATTCGCATTTCCAGTGGGTATATTTTATGATGTATACATATTGTATAGATATTATTTTTCATTTCAATAAAATGCAAGTATATATTTGAACAAATCAAAAATTATGAAACAACTATATTTTTTATTAACTGCATTTTTATTTGTGTTTTCAAATATAAATGCACAAACTGTATCAACCGTAAATTCGGAAGGAGCTTGGACTGCTTACATGAATTGGTTTGAAAACGACAATGGTTCTAAAGGTGCAAGTGTTGGAGGTGGTACTTGGGATTTAGCAAAACTAAAAACAACATTAACTTCTGTTGACGATGCTACTTATCCTAACGGTGCTGTAACGCTACAGCCCAACTTCAACGCTTACGCTGATAATGTAAACGGTGATGCCAATGCTCAGGCATATTGGACTGATGGAAGTGGAGGCGGAAACAAATGGATGGAAGCAATTTCTAAGATAGAATACGCTGCTGGTACTCTTAACGATACTTCCCTGAGTTTTGTGGGTACAGTTAGTGCAAACACACTTGACAATGCTTACTCAGCAGTAGCATTTATCAAAACATTAGATCCGGCGGCCGGCTATGCTACTGTTATTTTTGAAACAGTAGCCCTTGGTGCAGCTGGATCATCTTTTGCTGTTTCAGCTTCTGGAATTGACGCAGCCCATATCGTACAATATGGTTTTATTGTAGAAGGCATTAATGCTAACCCAGCCAATGAAGCGGCACTTGGAAATGTGGTGGTAACGCCATTTATTTCAGGCTTTGGAGAGCCTGATTATACAACTTTAACGGTAGATGTTTCTCAAACTTGGAAAGGTTTTATTTCTTGGTTTAATAACAACAATGGAGCTCAAGGAGATTATATTGCTGGCCAACCATGGGAAAATATCAATCTTGTTAAAACAACAATTACTGCTGCTGGCGACAATACCTATCCAAATGGAGCCATTAAACTGCAACCAAACTTTAGTCTTTATGCTGATAATGAAAATGGAGACGCGGCAGCTCAAGCTTACTGGCTTGATGGGAATGGAAAAGGGAACAAGTTTTTAGAAGGCAATTCATTTGTTGAGTACGCTGCAGGTGAGTTTACTGATGGTGCACTTAAGTTTGTGGGGAATGTTGAAATTAATGACATATATACCCAAGAATATACTGTAGTTGCTTTTATTAAAACAATTAATGCTACTTCATTTGAGACAGTAATAAATAAGACTGTGGAGTTAGGTGCAGATGGTACAAGTTTCGAAGTTAAAGCTTCAGGTATTAATAGTGCTGATATTGTTCAATATGGTTTTTCAGTTAGAGGTCTAAACGCCAATCCTACAGGTGAAACTTTCTTAGGTGGTGTTACGGTAACACCAAACGCAGATTTTATACCAGATGAGCCAACAGATGTGCCACCAACTCCTACTAGCAGAAATTCGTGGGATGTAATTTCTGTTTATGGGGAAGCATATGGAACTGCTATCGGATTAAATAATACAGATTGGGATAAAGCCACTTTTGCAGATGAGACCATAGCTGGTAACGTTGTTTTGAAAGTTGAACTTGCTGATGGAGATTATCTTGGTGCAAATTTAGGAGCAAAAATTGATGCCTCTGAAATGACTCATTTCCACATTGATTATTGGATGGCCGGGGATCTTTTGACTGGGCAAACAATGACCACAAAATGGTCAAACCATGCTGGTGGGACTAGCCAAACCTCATCCTTCCAAGATAATAACGGCGGGCCAGAAGTCGGTACATGGAAATCTAGGGATATTGAAATTGAAGCATTAACTGGTATCGGTAATGGTGATTTTTCACGTGCGGAATTGGCGCAGCTTATTATAACTTTATCAGCAGCAAATGCAACTCATCCTGCTACAATTTATATTGATAACGTTTATTTTTACAGATCAGCAACTGCTTCTATCAATGATATAGAAAGCAATGTAAATGTCTACCCCAACCCTGTTGAAAACACACTTAACGTAAGTGCAGGTGATGTGGTTGACAGCCTAACTATCTTTGACCTTACAGGTCGCGAAGTGATGCGTGCTACACCAAATGCAGCTGAATTTAGTTTAGACGTAAGCAGCCTAAACAAAGGCATGTACTTGGTAACGGTTAAGGCCGGTGAACAAGAACTAAACACGAAATTGGTAAAGTAACCAACCATACTTAATTTCACGTTTACAACAAAACCCCGCCAAATGGCGGGGTTTTTTTAGTTATGCTTTGGTTAAATTCGTTTGCGCGCGTCTAAAGTTGTCAATCGCCACAAAATAGTCTGGGTCTTCCAAGATGTTTACATCACAAATCTTTTCAGCCTTCTCAATCAGCTTCACACAATCCGAAGACAAATGGCGTAAGTGAATGTTCTTCCCCTTTTTCAAGTAGCGCTCCGTTAGTTTATTCACACACTCAATGGCGGACTGATCTACAATACGCGAATCCTTAAAATCAATTACAACCTCATCTGGATCGTTTTGTACATCAAATTTGCTGTTAAACAACTCTATAGAACCAAAGAACAAAGGCCCGTATATTTCATAATGCTTAACCCCGTGTTCGTCTAGGTGTTTGCGTGCCCGGATACGCTTGGCATTTTCCCAAGCAAAAACCAAAGAAGACACCACAACCCCAGCCAACACAGCAATAGCCAAATCGAAAATAACAGTAAGCGATGTAACCAATACAATGACAATTACATCCGATTTAGGAACCTTGTTCCACACCTGAAACGAACTCCAAGCAAAGGTGCCAAAGACCACCATAAACATAACGCCTACCAAGGCTGCAATGGGTACCTGCTCTATATAGCTAGCCCCGAACAAAATAAAGCCTAGCAGCGCCAATGCTGCTGTAATGCCTGACAACCGTCCTCGCCCTCCAGATTTGATGTTGATGATGCTTTGCCCAATCATGGCGCAACCGCCCATGCCACCAAAGAATCCATTTACAATATTGCCAAAGCCCTGTGCGGCACATTCTCGATTTCCACTGCCGTGGGAGTCTGTGAGCTCATCGATAAGGTTTAAGGTCATCAAAGATTCAATCAGGCCAATGGCTGCAAGAATACAGGCATACGGTAAAATAAAGAAAAGGGTGTCCAGCGAAAACGCAATAATCGGCACATTGAAGCTCGGAAAGCCCGCCTGTATTCCGGTGCCACCATTGGCAACTACAAATGAGCGAACAGTTTCAGTTTCTAAATTGCCAAAAATGACCAATAGAGAAACCACCACAATGGCTGTAAGGGCTGCGGGAACTTTTTTAGTAAGATACGGTAGGCCAACCATGATAGCCATCGTCAAAACTACCAGTCCAATCATCGTGGAAAGAGCCGATCCAGAGAGCCACTCCCCTTGGCTTTTAAACATGCCCAGCTGAGACAAGAAAATAACAATCGCCAGTCCGTTTACAAAGCCCATCATGACCGAGTGGGGAATCATACGTACAAACTTTCCGAGGCGCAATACCCCTGCGGCTACTTGAATCAATCCGGCCAAAATAAGCGTAACAAATAAGAACTGTAGGCCTGCGGTATCGCTACTCCCAAGGGCATTTCCCTCGCTGACCAAGTGTACCATGACCACAGCCATGGCACCAGTTGCGCCAGATATCATCCCCGGACGACCACCAAAAACAGCCGTAATAAGGCCCATCATAAAAGCGCCATAAAGTCCAACAACAGGCGATACGCCAGCCACAAAAGCAAAGGCTACGGCTTCGGGCACCAACGCCAAGGCAACCGTAATACCAGAAAGAAGATCGTTTTTAACACTGCCGCCTGTGGACTTATCTATAAATTGAAATCGTTTCAAGGGTGTAAAATTTAAGGGGCAAAAGTAGGCTAATTGTTGGTAACCATAAGGTTGTGGGGTTTATTTAATGAAAAGATAAAAGTCAATACTAGAGATCCCCACCTATTTCCTACTCTAATTAATTACTGTATCTTTCAATATGCATTTACAAGACCTCTTAGAGCACAGGCGTTCTGTGCGTCTTTTTAGTGACAAAAAATCAATTCCGCCAAGTGATGTTGAAGACTGCTTAAAGCAAGCAACATTAGCGCCTACAAGTTCAAACATGCAACTGTGGCAATTCATCCATCTCGTTAACGACAAATGGAGAGAAGGACTCACCAAGGCGTGTTTAAGGCAAACAGCCGCTTCGACCGCGACACAGTGGGTTGTGTTTGTTACCCGTCAGGATCTTTTTCGATCCAGAGCCAAGTTTCTGCTAAACTTTGAAAAAGGAAATATTGAACGAAACAGCCCTTCAGAAAGGCAAGCAAAACGCATCGCTGTTAGAGAAGTGTACTATGGCAGATTGATGCCCTTCTTGTATGCACGGTTTTTTCGATTGTTGGGAATAGTGCGAAAGCTCACCGTATTCGTAATGGGCATGTTTCGGCCAGTGGTTCGTGAAGTATCCGAAACCCAAATGAGAACCGTTGTGCACAAATCCTGTGCCCTTGCAGCACAAACTTTTATGTTAGCCATGGCCGAGAAAGGATACGACACCTGCCCCATGGAAGGCTTTGACAGCAAAAAGGTGAAAAAATTACTCCAATTGCCAAGGGGAACAGACATCAATATGATCATATCGTGTGGCATTCGCGATGGTAATAAAGGAATATGGGGCGACCGCTGCCGGGTGCCTTTTGAGGAAGTTTACGAGCGCCGGTAACCCTAGAAAGCTAGGTTACCGTTGGCTGATTTCCATCGTGGTATTCGTATTCTTTTTCCAAAACAATTTCTTTTAGACGACATACTGTTTCCCACAAATCTTCGTAACGTGTATAAAGTGGGGCAATCCCCAATCGAATAAAACGGTTAGGTCTAAAATCAGGGATGATTTTTAACCGATTGTCTTTGGGGTTTAGCAGACATTGACAAATCCGCCATGATTCTTTGTGTGAAATGGTAATATGGGCACCGCGTTCATTAACCGCTTCCGGACTCTCAAGTGCATAGCCTAAAATTAGCAACTCTATTTTTATTAGTTCAAACAAATAGGTTCCCAGCTGCTCACTCTTAGCTCTAATCTGGTCTATTCCCGCTTCAAGCGTAATATCAAGCCCCACCTCGAGTGTGGCTAAGGATAAAATCTGTGGCGTGCCTGCGTCAAATTTTGCTATTCCATCTGCTGCTTGATAGTCTGATGCAAAATCAAATGGTTTTGCGTGACCAAACCATCCTTGGATAGGCGATTTTAGGGATGCTATCAGCGATTGGTCTACGTAGATAAAAGCGGGTGCGCCAGGGCCACCGTTCAGGTATTTATAGGTACAGCCAATGGCCGCTAGGGTGTTGCTTTGTTTAAGGTCTATGGCAACTGCCCCTACTGCATGACTCAGATCCCATATAATGATGCTGTCGTGTTCTTTAGCAAAGTTATTGAGTGACTTCATTGGGTATAAGTAGGCGCTTTTATATGTCACCAGACTCAGGCATAAGATGCCTGGCGCATGTCGTATCGTGTTTTGTAGCAATGGAATATCTGCGACTAAATCACTTGAATAGCGAACGGTAATGGGAGCAGCGATAGGCAATTGCGTGCTAATGCCTTGTAGGATATAGTTATCTGTTGGGAAGTTGAGTGAATCTGTCACTAATTGCTTTGGAAAATGTCCAGATGTAAGCAAGGCATGTGTTAGCTTATACAAATTTACGGATGTTGATTCGCCTACCAAGACTTCATTAGGGTTTGCGTTGAGCAATACGGCCAGTTTGGCCGCAATACGCTTAGGTACTGCTAGCCAATGATCGTTCCAACTGCGAATCAGTTTTTTGCCCCACTGTTCTTCTAAGATTGTGTTAAGGGTTTCTTTTGCGTCAAGCGGTTGTTTCCCAAGTGAATTACCATCCAAATAAATAACCTTTTCTGGATGAAAAAAGCGATCGCGAAAAGACGCCAAAATATCTTTCTTGTCTAATTGCTGTGCAACTTCTTTATGACTCGTCATCTTATTGATTAAAAAAAGGAATTACCATTTTCACCCATTCGGCATACATTTCCCCACTGGGATGCAAGTCATCCACAGCTACATAAGCTGGATTAGTAAGAGCTTCACGTGAAATAGAGGTAATATCAAAAAAAGCAATGTTACGGTTGGCACATATCCTTTTAATGGAGTTGTTGTAAGTGTTTATTTCCGTTGCAATGCGATCGCGATCTTGATCTTTAGCAAAGGGCATTGCACCCCAGTCTGGAATAGATAAAACAAAAACACGACTTGCACCGAGATTGGAAAAGGCAACAGCATGGTTTAATAATTTGATAAAATCGGGCTCAAAGCTTTCAACACTTCTACCGCGATATTGATTGTTTACGCCTATTAGTAAGGATACATAGTCGTATTTTACTGTAATATTTGCGGCATTTATAGCTGTAAGCAATTCATCTGCAGTCCAACCTGTCCTTGCAATAATTTCTGCTGGCTCAAATGTAATTTCTTCTCTATTAAGTGTTTTAACAAGTTGATTGGGCCACCGTAGGCTATCGGCAACACTCTGGCCTATGGTATAACTGTCACCTAAAGCTAAGTAAGTCTTTAGTGAATTTGAAGTGTTTTCATCATTGGTTAAGCTATTGGGTTTTTCATCTTTTACATGACAAGACAAGAATCCAATAACCATTACAAAAGAAAAGACTCGTAAGTATAATTTCATTGTTACAAGATAAAGAATGTTTTATTAGGTGAACTTAAAAATATAGTTACGCATTCTACCTTTCAATAAAATAACTTGCCCAAACAAGTTAGGTATATGCTTTTTTATTGCATTGCGAAAGGTTTGAAAAGCCTGCAACAGGTTTATTCCCAAAACTATGAGAAGTATTACTTTTGTTGTAGATGCTAAAACGTATTTTTCCTTTTCTTTCTTGGATTCCTTCCTATAAAAAGGAGTATTTCGGTGGTGATTTAACTGCAGGAATTACTTTGGGGATTATGCTCATACCACAGAGCATGGCATATGCCATGATTGCCGGATTACCCCCTGTTTATGGTTTATATGCAGCCTTGATGCCCCAATTGGTCTATGCGTTTATGGGTACTTCGCGCCATCTTAGTGTCGGTCCCGTGGCAATGGACTCCCTACTAGTAGCTGCAGGATTAGGCGCATTAAATATTGCTGGGATATCGGATTATATTGCTATGGCCATTGTACTAACGTTTTTTATGGGAATCCTTCAGTTGGCACTTGGGATATTAAAAATGGGGTTTTTAGTCAATTTTTTATCTACGCCCGTTATCAGTGGATTTACCTCAGCTGCTGCTCTTATAATTGGCCTTAACCAATTGAGTAATTTACTTGGAGCTAATATTGAACAAGCCAGTAAACTTCACGAATTGACTGGAAATATTTTAAGTGGCTTAGGTCAAACACATCTATACACCCTTTTAATGGGGAGTGGTGCTGTTCTTTTAATTTTTGTTTTTCAAAAAATAAATAAAAAAATTCCAGCGGCGTTAATAGTGGTGATACTTAGTATTGTTGTCGTGTATTTATTTAGGCTAGACTCCCAAGGTGTAGCTATTGTAGCTGCCATTCCAAAGGGATTACCCGCGTTTGAAATTCCTCAAATCTCCTTAACAAATTTACAAAAGCTTTTCCCTATTGCGATAACCCTTGCATTGGTTGCATTTATGGAGGCCATGTCGGTAGTGAAGGCCATGGCCAATAAACACCAATACGAAATATCGCCAAACCAAGAGTTGTTGGCATTGGGCACTTCAAATATCATCGGTGCTTTTTTTGCATCATATCCTGCTACAGGAAGCTTTACTAGAACAGCCCTAAACGACTTAAACGGCTCAAAAACAGGATTTACAGGGCTAATAAGCACCTTGATTATTGGCAGTACGCTACTGTTTTTTACACCGCTTTTTTACTATCTCCCAGACACGGTTTTGGCAGCCGTAATCTTAGTCGCAGTAGGTGGGCTTTTTGATGTGCGTTATCCCATCCGTCTATACAACACCAAAAAAGACGAGTTTTATCTGCTATTGATTACTTTTTTATTAACCCTTTTTGTGGGGATTATACAAGGGATCTTGTTCGGATCACTGTTAGCACTACTGCTTTTGGTCCATCGAACTGCCAAGCCCCATATTGCAGAACTTGGAAAAATTAAAGGGACTTCCTATTTCAAAAACAAACAACGCTTTATACATGAAGTGGAGCAACATACTGATGTGCTTGTGATTCGTTTTGATGACCAGTTATATTTTGGTAACAAAGACTACTTTAAAAGTGAAGTACTAAACATCATTGCAGCACAAAGTCAACAACCCAAATCCCTTATACTTAAGGCAGAACCCATCAGCTATATTGATAGTAGCGCACTTATGATGTTAGAACAACTCGTAGAATCGCTTCAAGAAAAGGGAATCCAAGTGCTGATCTCAGAACTTATAGGCCCAACGCGAGATATCATCATGAAATCCAATATTTTTAACCTTATTGGGAAAACACATTTTTTTGTGGAAACAGCTGATGCGTATGCATTTGCAACAGGGCAAAAAGAAAAAAATGCGTTACAAGAGAAAATAGCCTTGCAAACACAAGACAAGTCTTGAAGTAATCGTCATAAAGACTAGAAATTTGTAATTTTAACCCTAAATCATGTACTAATGAAGGTAGAACAGTTATACACCGGATGTTTATCTCAAGGCGCGTATTATATTGAGTGCAATGGTGAAGTGGCAATCATTGATCCACTTCGTGAAACCACTCCTTATATCGACCGAGCTACTCGAGATAATGCGACAATTAAATATGTTTTTGAAACGCACTTTCACGCTGATTTTGTAAGCGGACACCTTACCTTATCTAAAAAAACAGCTGCTCCGATCATTTTTGGCCCAAATGCAAATCCATCCTTTGATGCAATAATAGCTACCGATGGGCAAGTTTTTCCGCTAGGAAACTCTCGTATTGTGGTATTGCATACGCCAGGTCATACGATGGAAAGCACCACCTACCTACTTCAAGACGAAAACGGAAAAGACCAAGCCATTTTTACAGGTGATACACTCTTTTTGGGAGATGTTGGACGTCCGGATTTGGCGCAAAAAGGCAATGATGTTACCCAAGAAGATTTGGCAGGCATTTTATTTGATAGCCTCCGCGAAAAAATCATGCCCCTTGCTGACGATGTTATTGTTTATCCTGCGCATGGAGCTGGGTCGGCCTGTGGAAAAAACATGATGAAAGAAACGGTTGACACCCTGGGCAATCAGAAAAAAATGAATTACGCTCTACGTGCCGACATGACAAAGGAAACGTTTATAAAAGAAGTTACAGATGGCCTGCTGCCTCCTCCAGAATACTTCCCTTTAAATGTTCAAATGAATAAAGAAGGCTACGCTGATTTAGAAGACGTTTTAAATCAAGGGATACACGCCTTATCTGCTGACGCCTTTGAGCTAGCAGCAAACGAAACTAATGCGGTCGTATTGGACGTTAGGCACCAAAGTGCGTTTGTTGCAGGGCATGTGCCACGTGCCATTTTTATTGGCCTAGATGGTGGATTTGCACCATGGGTAGGTACCTTAATTGCAGACGTAAAACAACATATATTGTTGATTGCCAGTCCCGATAGAGTGGAAGAAGCCATCACCCGATTGTCACGAGTAGGCTTTGACAACACCATAGGGTACTTAAAGGGAGGCTTTGATACTTGGCGTACAGCGGGTAAAGAAGTGGATACACTAACATCAATCCCTGCTACTGCACTAAAAGCTGTATTGGTCGATAATGTGCCTGTTTTTGATGTTCGAAAAGCATCTGAATATGCTTCCGAGCATATTCCTGCTGCAGAAAACACCCCGCTTAGCTTTTTAAATCAGCATCTTGCAACCTTCCCTGCCAAAGAAAACTTCTATATCCACTGTGCTGGCGGTTATCGCTCTGTGATTGCTGCTTCTATTCTTAAAAATCGAGGCATTCACAACATCATCGATGTTGCGGGAGGCTTTAAAGCTATCAAAGAGGCTGAAATTCCTGTGTCAGACTATGTCTGTCCTTCAAAACTATAAATCCGTTGGAATACCGGGACTATATAAAAGGAGATACGCAAGTTTCTACAATTGGACTGGGGGCTTGGCAACTGGGCGTTGATGCCGGATGGACGACGCTTTCAGAAAAAGAGGCAATACGTTTAGTGCATAAAGCACTGGATTTGGGGGTCAACTTTTTTGATACCGCCCCAGTATATGGAAAGGGTACTAGCGAGTTAAGACTCGGAAAGGCTTTTGTGGGCAAAGACAGGTCTAAGCTTGTTATTAACTCCAAGTTTGGACGTCTTGCAGACGGCCGTGTGGACTTTGATGCAAAACACATTACCGCCACCGTTGAAGGAAGCCTAAAGCGATTGGGTATTGATTATCTAGACTCGGTTATCATACACAGCCCGCCTTTTGCGTTTTTAGATGGTCGTAATCAGGAACATTATGCTATTCTGGACCGCCTAAAAGAAGTAGGTAAAATTAAAGCATATGGTGCCTCTATAGATTCCGTCAACGAAATTGAAATGTTGCTCAAAACCACCAATGCTACCATAATTCATGCTTTTTTTAATGTATTCCATCAAGATGCCTTGGATGCAGCAGAACGTATAGTAGAGAAAAACGCGACTGTGGTGGCTAAAATCCCTCTCGACTCGGGATGGCTTACTGGAAAATATACCAAGGACAGTGTTTTTACAGGAGTTAGAAATCGTTGGTCTAAAGCAGAAATCGCAACCCGAGCGCAGTTGGTAGACCGCTTTCGATCGCTAGTAGGCACAGACCGAAATTTGGCGCAAACAGCTTTGGCATTTTGCTTGGGAAATAGATTGATCGCCTCTGTGATTCCTGGTTGTGTTTCGGAACAACAACTTGTTTCGAATATAGAGAGTGCTTCCAAACCGCTTTCAAACGAAATGATAAAACAGTTACACGCGTTTTATAAAGAAGAAATTAAGCCGCTAAGGCTACCCTGGTAGTAGCAGCGCATACTTTTTACAAAAAAATACATTACATTTTCTTATACAAACTTTTTGGCAGTTGGCGTGTCTAACTATATTATGGTAAAATCTTTTAGCACTCTCGTACTGGTATCCCTTCTTATTTTGTCTTGCGACAAACAAGAAAGCCCTGAAACAACAATTATTGAAGAGACGCCTCCCCCAAACATCCTCTTTGTAATTGCGGACGACATGGGCAAAGATGCTACGCCAAACTACTCGGAAGGACAAGAAAAACCACAAATGCCAACGCTTGAAATGTTGGCTAGTAGCGGTATCACTTTTGATAATGTGTGGGCTTATCCGGTATGTTCTCCCACGAGAGCATCTATACTAACGGGAAAACTTGGCTACCATACTGGGGTCTTGGAAGTAGAGCAAGATATTTCGTTAAGCGAAGAAAGCTTACACGATTTTGTTAAAAACCAATCAAAAGGTGCTTATGACACGGCATTGATTGGAAAATGGCATTTGTCGAACAACCTAGCTGACCCCAATAGCATGGGCATAGACTACTTCTCTGGTATTTTGGGAGGTGGTGTAAGCTCCTACACTGATTGGGAGAAAGTTACCAATGGTGTAAGAACAAATAGTACTACCTACACCACCACAGCATTTTCCGATGCAGCAATTAATTGGATTAGCAGTCGTGAAAAACCATGGTTTTTGTGGTTGGCTTATAACGCCCCGCACACACCCTTTCACCTTGCGCCTGCTGACTTGCATAAACAAGGAAGCTTGCCTTCAGATGATGCCAGTATAGCCGCAAACCCCTTGCCTTATTATTTTTCTGCCATTGAAGCATTGGATCAAGAGCTTGGGCGGGTAATTGCAGCCATTCCAGATGGTCTAGAAAACACCCTTATCATTTTTATAGGTGACAACGGGACGCCTAGTCAAGTTATTCAAACGCCTTATCGCCTCCGCAGAGCAAAAGGGAGTATCCATCAAGGGGGGATTAACGTTCCTTTGATAATTGCCGGGGCTGGAGTGAGCAGAAAAGGAATACGTGAAGCAGCGCTCATACAGTCTACCGATCTTTTTACCACCATAGCCCAAATGGCGGGTAGTGAAATAACAGAAAAGCACAATAGCAAAAGTTTCTATTCGATGCTTAGGGAAGCCAATGTTCCTAAAAGGACGTATGCATATGCAGAAAAATCACTTAATGGTGCTGTGACTTATGCCGTTAGAAATGACCAATATAAGCTCATTATAGAAGCTGATGGAACGGAACTGCTTTACAACTTAAGCAACGATGCTTATGAGAATACCAACTTGCTTAATAATCCTTCAGGAGCTGTGGAAAACATCAAAAATACGCTACTTGAAGAAGCCACAAGGGTGCGCAATTAAAAATCTTTCACTTAAGAGGATAGAGTTCTAGAACTAAAGAAGAGGGCAAAGCATAAATGTGTTAACTTTAGAAACTAATCAAGCAAAACACAATGAAAAAAATTATTTTATTTACAACCATACTTTTACATGGGCTTACTTTTGCTAACGCTTCTACTTTTGATTATATATATCTAGAAAATGGAGATTTAGTTCAAGGTCATATCGTAAAAATCGGCAGCAACCGCATTAAAATCAAAATTGACGAAAAAAATCATTCAATCAGTCACAGGGATATATTGGGTGTTGTTTTTGGTCAAGAGCCAACAGCAGAAGAAAAATACAAGCTTGGAAAGCTAGACGGTAAAAGGTTTGCTAAAAATAAAACTGGAAATTTACTTTTTGGAACTGTTTCTTTAATTACGGGAGGTCTTCCAATTTTACTAATATATGCTACTTCAAAACAAAGCCCTCACAGCGATGGAATAACAGAAAAAAATAAATTAATTATTGATGATGAGCATTATTTGAAAGGGTACAAGCGAGGTGCTAAATCAACGTCTACATGGGAAGCCGTTAAAGGTGGATTAATTGGTGCGGGAGCTTTATTTTTAGTAGCAGCATATGGAATGTCACAGGTGCCATAGCGGCAAGAGTAACTAACGTGAAGAATAACATATGCCCATGATTTGATTCCCTAAAATAGTAAGGCTTCAATAAATTCTTTGCCTAGTACGCTAAACATGTGTTGTAGTGGTTATTATCTACTTCGCTTATTATTGAGAAAAGCCGCACACACATTTGATTACAAATCAAACTTTTCAGTTAAATTAGGGTCTAAGTGATTAAACAATTAAATGAAACGCATTTTAAACTTATTCTTTCTGGTATGCGTATTGTCATGTAGTAAAAATGAAGATTCGCAAGAACAGAATACCAAGGACTGTTCTGGAGATTATTCTACTGCTGGGATTTTAGTCGATATTAATGAAGAAATCTATAACGATGATACGTCAGTGAATACGTACAGCAAATATTCATGGACTTCTGATGGTGATGATAGAATTTTAAGTGGAAACGGGATTCCTAATCATGAGGTGGGAACCTTCCCAAACTCCAACAATCCAAATACCATCACAGAGCAAAATGTAACTAAGCGATTTACGCTTTGTCCTGAAATAATTTCGGAAAGTGGATTGGAGGTTGTGGGTCCTGCTTTGGCAATTGCCTATGCTTTAAATAGTGTCAAATTTGATCCTGCAACAGCGGGGAGATGTAATGATGTTGGGGAATGTAGTTTAGCTCAAGGACAGGGAAGCTGGAATATTGAAGCCTTAGGACATGATACATTTGACTTTGGCGATGACATGAACCATGCGCATGTTCAGCCCAATGGTGCGTATCATTATCACGGAATGCCAGAACTATTGGTAGATTTTCTTGGCGATAATCAAGGCATGACATTGGTTGGATGGGCGTCGGATGGGTTTCCAGTATATGCAAGATATGGGTATTCAGATGCAACTAATGCTAACAGCGGAATTAAGTCATTAACCCCTAGCTACAGGCTAAAATCTGAGCCTGATGCGAATCGACCTGCGCTTTTAACTGCGCTCATAGGTGGGCCTGGTCAAGGAACAACCAATCCAAATACACCCATTTCGATGGGTGCTTTTACGCAAGATTATGAATATGTGGAAGGGCTTGGAGATTTGGATCAATGTAATGGACGCTTTGGAGTAACGCCAGAATTTCCTGAAGGTATTTATTACTATGTCGTTACAGATGATTTCCCTTTTTTTACAAGGTGCCTCAAAGGAGATATTTAAAATTAAAGCTGCTATACTATAAAAGTGTTAGCTGAATTTGTGTCAGAAAGCAAGAAGATATGCCTATGGCTTAGTCTCCAAGGATAAGTGATATAACTATTGCAGCTTGTAAAAGGCAACAACAATGACAATATATTCTCAGAACTAAAAGAAGAAGATATGCCTATGGTTTAGTTTTTCGATTTATTTAATTTGTTTTTGATTAGTTCAAATATTCCTCCTACTACAATTACTGCAATTATTCGTTCAATTAAATCAAGACCTAGCCGTCTCCCTACGAATAATACAAGACCAATCAATATAAAACTTATAATACTGTATGTGTGTTTTTTCATATTCTGAATATAATAACAGCGATTTAGTAAATTGCTTTAAGGTGTTTTAATTCTAATTTGAATTCCCCTTCTTGCTTATCAGAGATTTGTAATCCAATTGTATTTATTTTTTCAATTTGTAAGTCAGGGTAATTTCTGTACGTGTTGCCTCTCCAAGTTGGTTTAAAGTCTGTAGCTAAAATACTTAACTCTGTCCATTTGTCTTTCAAGGATTTAAAGCTATGTGAGTAAGAAGCGCGTCTGTTATTTTGCCTAAGTCTGAGTTTATATATGTTTCCATCTCCTCTAAATTTAATCTTGAAAGATTTTACTCCTGCTAACGTTTCGTTACTGTAATTTAATCTTGAAGATGCAAACCCCCCATTATTTTTAAGTGACAGGAACCCACTGAAAACTATATTATTCTCATCATTTATACTAATGTTAGATGATGAAACTCCACCCATAACATCGTCATTAACTATGCTCCAGTTTTTTAAACCAATACCATTTTCAGGGTTTATTATATCAATAGTCTGACCGTTCATTAAAATTGAAATTAAAAGAAATAATAAGGTTGATTTATTCATAATCTAAACATAGCAATTAATTGTTAAAAATAGCAGAACTAAAAGAAGAAGATATGCCTATGGTTTCGTCTTTGTAGGAAAAGATTACATATACGTTCATAAATATCCATTATTGTGGAAAGGTATTACTTGACTTAACATCTTAAGGGTTGTAACTTTGGTCGGTAGTGGGAATGCATTACAGTAAATCATACTTGCTATATATCATTAACAACTATTCTACTTTAATAATATATTGTAAGATGTTTATGTGTTTAGATAATATATAGTTTCCTACTACTTAAATACTTCTTATTTCAAATAGCTTTATATATAGAGTTGTATACAGGATAAAACTACCTAATAAACATCCAATATATATTAGTTTACGTTATATGTTATAGAAACATAATTTAACTATATGCCCTTTAATAGTAATACAGCAAGAGTAGCAGGACAAAAGAGTAAGAGAGGAAAAGCTAAGTATACTACTGAGATACGAGAGAAGCTAAACAACTTAACAGACTACTTAATACAAGACTTAAACATACAAGACTTAGACACTAATGAAAAGTTAGCATTACTAAGAATACTGCTCGTATATACGCTCCCTAAACCAAAAATAGATAACGAAACACAAGAGCAGAAGCACTTTACAGTTGAGGTTATTGATAAGTTAGTATAACTACCCACCACGTCTTGTATTGCAAATGTTCAGTTAACAATAGATTTTTATTTTTATTAAAATTTATAACAATGAAATATTTTAAAACAACACTATTACTATTTATACTAACATTATTATCTTGTTCAAGTGATGATGAGGATGATGTTAACAATAATGAAAATACAAATGGAGATACAACTGTTCTTATTAAGAGTATAACAGAAAAAACCTATAAAGGGTCATCTGGAGGTAATGATGTTGTTGTAGAGTTAAGTTATAATTATAATGGGAGTAAAATTATTTCTATAGAAGAAAAACAAACTTCTGATGGTCAAATTTCAACATCAAAATATGAGTTTACATATACTGAGAATTTAATTACTTCTGTACATAGCATAAGCGATTATAGTAACTACGTAGAAACAATTTCATATGACACAAATGGGCGAATAGTAAGTATGTATGATAATTATGAATATTTATCTGAAAATGAAGTAATTTCAGGTGATTTAGAGTGTACTCGTCTTTTATTATCCAATAATCAAATTAATAAAATATATACAAGTAATAACTGCCAAGATTATAAAGAATACCATACATATGAATATGATAATAAACGTAATGCATTATCAAATATTGAGGGTTATAATTGGGCGTTTATGTGGGATTGGACATTTAGTGGCAATACCGAGTACTCAACTTCTTATAATAACCTTATAAAAGGACTTGACTATAATTATGAATACGATTACAATGAAAATGGATACCCGAGAAATGTTTCGTTTTTCAATTATGATGGTTCTCTTGAAGGTACAATGGTAATTGAATATTACTAACTTAACTAACCTATCATTAACTTAACATATTTATAGTTTAAAATAGTGAAGTGACTTATCATCTAAAAAACTTACAGTTGCCAAATAGTTGCCAAGAATTAGTAGCTTTACAGTAAGTTCTTTGCTAAGTCTTCTAAAGAAAAAACCCTCCTCAATAGAGAAGGGCTTGAAGGTTAATATGTGATGTAGCGGTTACTACCTGCTCCCCCTCAAGGACTCGAACCTTGGACCCTCTGATTAACAGTCAGATGCTCTAACCAACTGAGCTAAGGAGGAAAATGTGGGCAAATATAATTTTTATTTTACTCCTATCAAACGCTT
>Ga0228666_1000057_pt1 | contig 91386 bp, 99 predicted proteins | sample 80DmetaG_FD_182702 | JGI IMG/M metagenome (GOLD analysis project Ga0228666, IMG submission 182702) | Seawater microbial communities from Monterey Bay, California, United States - 80D | ecosystem: Environmental > Aquatic > Marine > Coastal | place: USA: California | collected 2016-10-11 | reverse complement strand
TCAGTTGTTTTATTAATTAAAGATTGTAACTTTTCAGTTATTTCATTTTTGTAAGTTTGAAGCTCGTTAGATTCTTCAACTTCTTCAGTCTCTTCAACTTCTTCCTCTTTAACTGCTTCAGTTTCTGTAGATTCATGGAATTCTTGATCTTCTTCTTCAGTTTCTTCAACTGCTTCTACCTCTTCAGTTTCTTCAACCGCTTTAGTTTCTTCAACTTCTTCAGTTTCTTCAACTTCTTCAGTTTCTTCAACTGCTTTAGTTTCTTCAACTTCTTCAGTTTCTTCAACTGCTTCAGTTTCTTCAACTGCTTCAGTTTCTTCTGAGATTTCTTCTCCTTCAGCATCTCCTTCACCGTCAAGCTCTAAATCAGCTTCTACGTTTTCTGGCTCTTCAACGTCGTTTGCTACTTCTTTAGCGTCGTTTTCGTCTTCGATTTCTTCAACTTCTTTACCAGCTTCAGCTTCTTCTGAGATTTCCTCTCCTTCAGCGTCTCCTTCACCTTCAAGTTCTAGATCTTTTTCAACATCTTTAACTTCAGCTCCATGTTCTAATTCATTTTCTTCAGCATCAACTGTAGGTTCAGTAACATCCTTTGCATCGTTTTCATCTTCGATTTCTTCAACTTCTTTACCAGCTTCATCTTCTAAAATTAAATTGGTATTTACAGTTTCAGCAACGTATTCTGCGTATTCTGTAACTTTTTCTAAGTTTTCTTTTAAATAGTCGATATACTTTAATAAACCTTCGTGAGTTGTTGCTCCTTCGTTATAAGATTCTGCTAAGTAGTTAGTGTACTCTTTAATTGAATCAACACCTTCAGCGATATGCTCAGAGTATTGAATTGATTGATCTAATTTTTCTGCAATACTTTCTGTGTATTGGATTGATTGATCCGTTTTTGTTGCTAATTCTTCGGCTGTATTAATAGACTGATCTAATTTTTCTGCTAAATATCCAGCATATTCTTTTAGATTTTCTATTTCTGTATCATTGCCATTTTCTTTAGCAGCTGCCATAGATTCTTTAATACTTTTCATTTCTTCAGAAAGATATTGTGAGTATTTATTAAAATCTTCAACAGTGATAAATTTAGATTCTGCCATTGTTTCTGTTTGTTTATTTTCGATTTTTGTTGTTTCTTCGTTTAAATTTGAGCTTCCACCGATTTCATAGATTAAAATATCAGAGTTGTTTTCAAATCCAAAAGATTCGTTAACTCTCTTTAATTCTGCGTTTTCAAATCCAGGATCTGCAACTAAATCATAAGTGAATAGTTGTTTGATCTTTACTTTACCATTAGATTCTACAGCACCAGCGGCTCTTGAAGAAATTTGAAGTGGTACTCCAGCATCAACAAGTGCTTTAGCTTGACGACCAGCGTCAGTATCTAATAATCTAATACGTCCTTTAATTTGCTTATTTGCTTCATCGTATGTTATTTCTTCAATAATGTGTGATACATTCTTTAAAGAAACGTCAAAATTTTGTGGATGATCTAATTCACCTAAAAGTTTAGATGCTTTGATTTTATCTTGTAATGATTCGATCTGTGGTAGATACTCTTCAGCAGTGTAAATACGGTTGTTTCTATTCTTCGTATCTAATTCGCCAAAAACTCCTTCTAATACATATACTCCGTTTTCTTCTTTAAATTCTAAACCCGAAGCAGATCTTTCTAAGATTAATAAGTCAGTTTTGCTCATTTTATTATTTTATTATATTTGTATTATATATCTTTATTAAAAAGTGTGATTTTTAAAAAATTAATTTTTTTAAATATCTGCTAAAGGATCTTCCTCTCCACCTTCTTCTTCTTTTTTCTCTTCTTCTTCCTCTTCAGTTTCTTTCGCTGTAATTTCTTCTAAATATTCGTTATACATTACAACTAAATTTTGCATATCTGCTTCAGTAAAAGCTGTATTACCATACTGATCGAAAAAATATTCTTTAAATTCCTTTTCAGTCTCAGAACTAACTATTGCTCCGATAATTTCTTGAGATTTAAGTTCAATCCCATCGTCTGTTGAAAAATCATCAATTTTAATATCAGAATCAGGTGTAACCGTTTTTGCGTCTTCGGCTATAAAATCTTCGTATAATCTTACTTTTTTCATTTTATTAATTTATTTTTATTATATATCCTCTTTACATTCCAGCGTCCATTGGGTCAACTTCAGGTTCTTCTGCATCTTTAGCAGCCTTTCTTGCTTTATAAGCTGCATTAGCTGCTTTATCATCTGGACTTAGTTTTAAATATCTATCAACTAAGAAGTCTGAATCAAAGTAGTAATCTTCTTCCATTGTTTCTGGGTTTGTTTCAACTAGAGAATCTTTTACAGAACTAATAAATTCTACTCTACGTTCCATGATTTCCATTTGTTTTAATTCAGCAAACATATTCTCTTCAAGGAATTGTAGAGATATTTGTGTTTTAAACGATGCATCATTTTCAAATTCAGGAAATTTTAAACACATTTGAATGTATAATGGTTTAACTAAAATTTCTTGGAATGTAGATCTTAAACGTTTAATAAATTTACCAAACTTGATCTCATCTCTAATCATACCATCGGCAGCTAAATTGAAATCTCCACCACCATCTTCATACATGAATCTATTAAATGGTATTTTAGAAACCATTTTTAATTTATCTGAGAAATATTTAAGAGCCTCTGTATCTGATAATTCAGGACCTTCTCCTCCTAGTGTTTCAATCTCCGGCTGTTCTCCATCTTTCGAAGGTAACCAATATTCTTTATTAAATTGTAACATTGGTTTACCGTCAGTATGCATACTTCCAGATTCCCAATCAAAATCTACAACTTCTTTATAGTTATTCATTAACTGAGCAAGTGATTGTTTTGCTCTTGTTTTAGATTTACCACCAACTGGGATTATAAATTTCATTCTATAAGAAGAATTAGTAACAGCCCAGATTACTCTAGTGTGTTCCATAATTCTCATTAAATTAAATGACCTTATAAGTCTCTCTAAGTAACTTACTCTCGAGGCTGTGGTAATTGATGAATAAGAAATATAAATGATCTGAGAGTCATATAGAACTCTCTCTTTAACTGGATCGTCTTTAAATTGAGTCCATACTTTCTTACCATCCGTTTTATTATATCCTGGAATTAATGTTATAGGATCAATTTCTTTAAATCCAATAATTTGAGTTTGCTCAGGGTTATAAACTATTTCAAAAGAAAGATAACCATCAACTAAGAACTTTCTATAAAAGTACCATGCCGATTGGTCTTGATTAAATCCAAAATATTGATAAATATCTCGATATGCTTTTTGTAAATATTTTTCAACTTCTTCACTAACATCCATTCCTATAAGTTCAGGAGTTGCAAAAAAGTTTTTATTATCATAAACAACTGATTCATCACAAAGAATATCTAAAATATCTTCGATTTCATCATACGTTGAAAATGCTCTTAATTCATTACGCTTACTTTCGTAATTTTGATCGAAGAACGGTATATTCTTACGCATTGTTGTATCAGACATTGAAAGAGCTGCAAACGCTCCATACATATCATCTGAGTCTACTCCCATTTGGTTTATTTGACCAAAACCTATTGCGTCTTCAATCGGACCTATTGCCTGTGATTGCCTAAGTACTAAATCATCATAATACATACCAAAAGAGCTTAGCTTTTTTAGCTGATCTCTCAGTGTAAATGATTTCTTGTTGTAGCTTAATGGTCCATTTCTATCTACGAATCCTGCCATTATAATATAATATTAATTTTGTTTATATATTCTTTTTTTATTTCTTAGAAAACAATCTTCTAATTTGTTTCATTGTAACACCATTTAAATCAATAAAATCACATAGTGCTATCTCTGGCCATTTAGAATAACTAACAACTGCTTGTTTTTGTTTTCTACTTGGTTTATATTGTCTGATTGCAAAATCACATCCGGATCTTTGTAAATACGATTTCATACCGTCGTACGTTATTCTTAATCCTCCTTGTGTTTTTGCGTTATAATATTTTACACCTGTTGAATTACTTTTTATTTGACCTTGTACCCTGCTATATAGATCATCTAATAAATCTTCTTTAACTCTAATTGGTAATAAATTTAAATTAACTCCTAAATCGTTGTTATTATCTAATTGTTCTAAAGCGAGTACTACTGGGTTTTTGTCGAAAAATTCGAGATCTGGTGTAATAGGGTCATATTCAAATATGTATATTTTTCCAGGTTCAAATCTATTTCTAACATAAGCTGCTTCTTTTACACTTTTATTACTAACACCATCATTAAACCATTTCTCAGCAGCCTTTCTGGCAGCTCTTTTACTACCAGCGCTTTTTGTTAATTCTCTTATTTGTTTTTTAACGTAGCCCATTTAATATAGTGTCTTCTGTTAATACTATAAAGTTCCAGTTACGACCTTCACAATATTCTTTAGCAGCATTGTATTTATCCATGTTTTTAACATACTGCTCTGCCAGAAATTTATAAGATTTTATAGCTTTTTTTGAATTTTTCTTAGGAGGTTCTGGTTTTTGAATTTGTGCCTTTGGTTTAATTTCAACTAAATATTCTTTATTAGAATTATCCTGTTGTTTTTGTTTAAAATAAAAATCAGGATAATATTTACGTGCCTTATTATCTTGTCTCGACCAATATTTAATTTCAACAGGCTCACTTGACCAATTTAATACTTTATCATTCATGTCACACCAAATACAGAATTTGCGCTCCCATGAGCTTCTGTATATAATCGGAGTTGGTCCGATATATTTCTCAGGAAAGTTAGGGATAAAATAACCTTGATTAAATCCTGAGTTTTTAGTTGGTTTAACATTCTTTATTGACATGTTATATTGTATAGATTCCAGACTGTTCTCCTCCTTTATCAGATCCATATCCATCAATTGATATAGTTCCTTTATATTTTTGTGGATGAATTTTATTCCATCCTTTAGCGTATCCTCTTTTTGCAATTTCTGTAAAATACGCAAATGCATTAGGATATTTAGGGTTAAAGTTTCTCCAATATTTAAGAAGGTCTAAAATAGCAAATTGAAGACAGTCATGTCTATCATCTTCGTTAACATATCGCATCTTATTTATTGCCTTTTCAGCAAGTAGAAGTAACATCTTCTCTGCTGTTGGAGTAAGTGTGTCTTGTTCTTTTGAAAGACTCATTTCTGCATGAAAATCTTTATTGTTAAGGTAGTTCTTTTTACGTGGCACTGTTTATAATTTAATTTATTTAAAGGTTATACAGTAAAAATGCAATTTGTTTATTAATAAAAAAAGGGAACTTTCGTTCCCTTAATTAGAGTAATATGTAATTCTTAATTACTTCTTTAACTCTGCAATTTTATTTTTCCAATCTAATATTTCTTTTGTAATAAGTATATCAGCTGCTTTTATTTCAGAAATTGATTTATCAGCCTCTGCTAATAAACCTCTTTGATCTTTTAAAAATGATACTATATCTTCGTATGATTCTATTTTTGCGTTTATGTCTGCTATTGTTTTAGATTCTCCTTCTAATAAATCTAATAAAAAAGAAGATGCGTCTAATTTAGTTTCTTCAGAGACTATATTAAGTGCTGTATTTGCAGAATCTGCTTTAAAAAATCTTGCAATTTTTGTTTCTGAATTAAATCTAGAAACATATACACTTTCGTTTATTTTAAATAAATCAACATTTATATTTTTATTATTAAATGAAGCTACAAAATCTAAAACTATAAAGTTTTCAATTAAATTTGGTAAAGATTCAAATAAATCAGATTTATTCTTATTATTATACCTTACTAAACCTGCTTGTAGAACGTGGTTTGTGAAAGAACCATTTATTTCAATTCCATTGACCTTAAAGATGTTTTCTTTAATCAGATATTCAAATTGAGAAGATCCATTATACCAGTTTATTTTATTAGTTAAAAATTCAAACGACTCAAATGCATTAATCGCATTTTTTAAAGTATTACTTATGTGTTCAGTTTCTGTTAGAATATTATTATTTAATTCAAAAGTTCTACCATTAATATAAAATGTTGAAGAATTTTTGTCTTTAAAAAATGGAGATAATATATTTGTTTTCATCGCTTGTTTGTTTTTTAATAAGTGACATTACTATTAGAATGCCCTACAACATACCAAGAGTCTTGATAATATTTAATACTTATTGCTCCTCCTGCTAAAATCTCAATTGACTGAGGTCCTTCAAAATTAGAAGTATCTATTTGAATAGTACCGTTTGCTGCTATAATAACCGATTCTTGTCCTATTGTTCCAGGGGAAAGAACAAGCGGTGATTGTTGTTGATTTGCGTCAATAATCAATGGTGTTGAATTAGAACTTCCAGCGTTTGGAATGTATCTATCACTTGCGTTAAACGAAGTGTCTGCTGCAAAATTGCTATTATTTTGAGATGGCTTAGATGTTAATGTAGAATCTATAACCATTGTAGTATCTCCTCTGTTTGTTGCTATTGTTTCATCTTCTAAACTTCCTTTTGAAACTACCGAAGATACAATTTCAAACATTCTATTACCAACATGCGTTTCTGAATCAAATTCAAAAGCAGGTATAAATGAATTTACTACGATTGGAAATGTTATTTTATATTTATCTTTATCATCAAAAGTAAAATCAATTGGATTTTGTATTTCAAAATCTTCAGGAATTGCATAATATGAATTTAATCTATATGTTGCCTCGTCTAAATGACCAACCTCAACATTAAAGGTATTAGACTTATATAAAGTCTTAACCATCATTTCAGTTATTTTAAAAGCATCTAATGTAGAGCTAACTAAAATCTCAATATCAAATGAAAGCTCTATAGGAATCATTTCAAATTCAGATTGATAACCTTCCATAGCGCCTTCGCTATTCATTTTAGTATAGCTTCCAACATTACGTTTATTTACTAAACTGCCTGAATCAATAGCCATTCCCGTTACTCTTGCAACTCCTCTTGGAACAACATCATAATTACCATCGGCAAACCCTACATCAGGGTGACAATCAGGTCCAGACGCTGTAGAAAATAAAAAATTATCTCTTAAAAATTGATCATCCCCTGTTATTGAATAATAAAAAGGAACATCAATTGCCTTACGGGTATTTGAATCTACTTGTCTGTAGAAATATAGCTTATTATTTAAGTCTGCTAATAAGCCTATGATTAAATGTCTAACGACACTGTCGTCTGAATTGTATTTTAAATTGTATGAAGCCATATTAATTTTTATTCTATAGCTTCTATCTCAAATTTAGAGAAGCCATTTTCTCTATATATTTGTATTTTTTTATCAAATAATTCATGTGGAAGAACTGAGTGATTAATTACAAATGTATTAATCTTGCTCTCTTTGATTACTTGACTTAATATTTTAAGAATATTATGAACCCCATCTGCATCTACTGAACTTAATAATTCATCTAAGAATAACAGATTTAATTGTGGAAATCTTAATTTTAATATTTTAATGATTGCAATAATAACAATAAAGTCTGCTTTTTTACGCTCGCCTGTCGATAATGTTAGTGGGTTGATGTCTTCTCCTAAGTGATTTATAATACAATCAAACTTATCGTTGAATCTAATATGAAACGGAAGGTGCATTGTTTGGGCCATTGCCGCTATGTTTGTATTTAGCCCTGGTAATATTGTTTGAATTGCCAAGTTTTTTACACCATCTTCACCTAATATTTCTTCTATATTTTCTAAAAAATAATAATCACTATTAACTTTAGACTGTGATGTTGTTTTTTCAGATTCTTGAGATTCAAACCCTTTAATTAATTCTTTCATGTGTGGAAAATTACCCTCACTGTCAATAGAATCTTTAATAGTAATTAACTCTTTTTTGAGATTTAATATATTTGTATTTATTGAAGCAACTTTTTCTCGAACCTGATCGTTTTTTTGATTCATTAAAAATATTTTATCTTTAATATCTAAAACATCTTTATTGGCATCTGCAATTTTATTAGGTAAATCTGATATTAAAGCTTCTAATTCTTTTTTTCTATCTTCATGAAAATCAGAAGTTAAAGGAGCCGTACAAGTTGGACATGAATTACTTTCATAAAGGCTTAATTTCTTTTTAAGTTCTTTTAATTCATATTCAAGATCTGATTTATCTTGAGTAGCGCTTTGATTTACTAAATTTAAATCCTTAATAGAGTTTGATATTTTAGTTTGTGCATCAACTAATTTATCTTTATTATCTCCATATTTTTTTAGAGTATTTTTTAATTCTTGAATTTTAGCTTTATCTTTTTTATTAGATTCAGCTAGCATTTCATTAAGTTTCATATTAACTGAAGTAATATTTTCAGTTAATTGTTTTAATTCTCTATCATAAACATCTAATTCAACTTTTAAACTTTTACGCTGTTCTTTGATTTGACGTTGCATATCATTAAGAATAGAAAATCCAAACATTCTATCTATGATTTGCTTTTTATCATTATTTGTCATTGTTAAAAAAGATTTAAAATCATTAACTGACAATATGATAATATTTTTAAATACATGGTATGGAATTCCAAATATTTCTTCTTCTAAATATTCTTGAACTGATCTTTTACCAGCTTTATCAAATTCAACTCCATTTAATTTAACTTCAAATTTATTAGGAGCTAATCCTCTTTCTATTGAAACTTCATTAGTTCCACATAATAAATTAACCTTTACCCAAAGTTCTTTATTAATTCTATTTGGCAGATCTGCCATTTTAACTCCTTCGACTTTACCATATAACGCAAAAACAATCGCATTCGCAATAGTAGTTTTACCGTGGCCATTTTTACCTAGTGTTAAAAATAACTCTGAAGATTCATCTTCAAATTCTAAACGTTGAATTGAATTTCCATAACTTGCAAAATTCTTAAATTCTATAGATTGGATTCTCATTTGTCGTTATCGTAATTATACGCACATAAATCATGCAGCTTCTTTATTCTATCTTTGATCTGTAATTTTGTTTCATCATCATGAGTCATTCCGTCGATATACATATTACACAAATGTAAAATGTTGTAATTTTTATACATATCTTCGATCTCATCCATGTCATACATGTCTTTATCTATAAACGTATCTTGTTCATATATGTTTGGTTCTATTTTACGAGCACCTTCTTGTATTTTATTAATTAATTTAGATAAAGAATTAGATGCTGCGATATAAGATGGAACAAATAGATCTACAAAATTATTTTCAATCTCATTTTTAAATTCACCTAAAGGTACATTATATAGACTTGTAAGATACTTCTTAATAAATTTAGGTGATCTAGTATTTTCAAAGAAAGTCTCGCTCATGTCACTTAAATCAACGAGGTCAAATCCTTTTTCGTTGTTTGCATCAGATCTAGTTAATTGATATGGAACGCCAACCATTCTTAATTTACCTTTACGTTGTCTATAGTGTATATGACCTGAAAAAACCGCTTCATAATTATCATAAGAATTTGCTTCAACTCCGTGATGATTTGTTACTTTAGAATTTAATTTAATACCTCTAACTTCAGAGTGACAAAAAACTATATTTGTATGTGGATATTTTGCTAGAGTTTCTACTTCATGTTCTGTGTCTCTTCTCCATGGCATTAATAAAACTTTTTTATTAGCCCATTTAAACTCTTTAGGTTCTTTATATATTGCTACATTTGGAATCCATTTTAAACTATCAATTGAAGTTACTTCATTGCTCTTCTTTGCCCATATATCATGATTTCCACATATCACATGGGTTGGTAGAATTTCTCCAACTCTTTCAAAAAAATCAACAGCATAATTTAATACCTTTAAATTTATACTTTGACGATTGTCAAACGCGTCTCCAACTTGAACTAATATATCTCCTTCCTTTACATTTTCTTTTAAAGTAGGTATAAATACATTTTCATAAAAGTCTTTTTGAATATCGAGCCACTCCATAGAATTAGAGCGAACACCTAAGTGCATATCTCCTAATATCCAAATCCTTTTAACGGGTTTGTTTAAGATTTTAGGGTCAATCATATTAGAATAATCTATTTATGTTTTTTCTTTGTAAAATATTAGTTCTTTCGTCTAATTGTTCAATTAGTTCTTCTTTAAATTTATTACCAAGAGATTGGTAAAATCTATTAGGATTAATGTTAAAATAATCGCATAGCTCTGAGAAAACCTCTATTAAAGAGTGTGTATCTCTTGTTTCATCACTAATATATCCATATACTTCGTTGATGTCTATCTTTTTTAATTTAACTGTTTGTTGAAATTCATCAATATTGTTAAAGTGTTTAAATCTAGATTTGATTATTAACTCATGAATAGTATCGGCAATAATTCTAGTTTCAATTTTATCTTCCTCTGATCTATTATCTACCATGTGTGGTGCTAGATTAAAAGTCATTGAAGTGTCAAATTCATATTCCGTTTCTTCAAACGTATTGTCGAATATTTTATCTCTTTTAGTTCTTCCCATTATAAACTGTGTATGTTTGAATTAGTTACCTCGTCGGTTTCAGTAAGTCTCATATAACCATAATTAATATGAAGTTTACATTTAGTTCCTTTACCTTCACCGTCCCTGATTTTCAGGATTTTAAGCCAATATTCTTGGCTTGCTCGCATTAAATCGTCTTGGATAATACCAAGCATCATATCAGCAGTGTGTGAAAGACCTGCAGATTCTGCAACGTCTCCCATTCCAATATCACTGGAATTATAATTATTTCTATTAATCTGAGTCGCTGTTACAATTAACCATCCATTACGTACTCCCATTGCTCTTAAATCTTCAGCGATTTGCTTAATCTTTAAGTACATGTTTTCTGAATTTAGATTTCTGTAATTTGCTAAGATGTTAATGTAATCAATAACAACACAGCCTAATTTTATTTTTCTTTCTTCTTCTATTTGTTTTAAATATGCTTCAATATCTGGTACTGTTGCCTGTGACGTTGGAAATTGTCTTACAAATAATTGACCAGGTGGAGTTAAACCATCACCAACTGTTTCAATCTTACGCTTCATGAGATCTCTATTTTTAGCTTTCTCATCGTAATCATTCATTTCAATAGTAAGAAGATTAGCTCCAATACGTTTCATTACTTTATGAGCTGCCATTTCCGCTGAAACAAACGCGGTATTTACTCCCATCTTTACAAAACTCGCAGCATCATTCGCTAGGAATATAGATTTACCGATATTTTGTTCTCCAACATAAACAACTAAAGAACCATCTTTATCATAACCACCGTTTAAAACTCTATCTAAGAAGTGATAACCGCTACTTACTTTCTGTCTTTCTTCATCCCAGTGATCATCCGGATTAAAGAAATCTAATCCTAAATCAGAATTAAATACAATAGCATTTCTATCGTTTATAAGTCCTTTTACTTTAGAAACTATACTGTCTACATTTTCAGGAGTAACTTCAGTTGTTTTAACGTATTCGATAGTATCAATAAGAGTATTATCAAAATTACGCCATTTAATCCAAGATTCTGCAGTTGATGTTAACCATTCTTCGTCGTATTCTGCTAAATCAACAGAGTATATTATTTCTATTAAATCAACATCAACTCTATTTTTAAATTTAGAATCAGATATAAGTAATGTCATCTGATCTAATGATGGACACTCGTGGAATTTATTATGAAATTTCTTAGCTATAGCGTGTAAAATATCTATTTCATCAGATTCATAAAATCCCTTTTGTATTTTATCTAAATATTTTGGTTTAGAAAGTGATAATTTAAAGAATATTTTTTCAAAATTTTCGCCGAATTTCATACGTGTTTATTTTTATATAGGTTATAGTGTAATTTACTGATTTGTTTCTTTTATTCTACACCAATAAATCCTTGACCTACTGACCACGGCTCTTGTCCCCATATATTAATCGCAATTGCTCCTCTTACTCCTTCAGTTACAGTATCAACACAATGTGCTACCTCACCTGGATTAAAAATTACTAATCTATTTGGTCTTGTTTTAATACGATCAGGTGTGTTGCTTTCTCCATCAGTATATACCAATAGATCTCCTCCTTTAAAATCAAATCCTGGAGGGTAATATACACATCCTAGTATTGGAAACATTCTTTCTCCTGTTTTTTCTCTTAAATGAACATCATCATCGTAATGCATTTCTAAATAATTTCTTCTACCATCTTCAAGGGCTGTTTGTAGACCAGTCCAATATTCAAAACCGTCAACCTCTAAGTTTAGTTTAAGCGGAAAGTTATCACCCCAAATATATTGGGCTAATCTTTGTTTTGTATTAACGGCGTCTTTAGACCACCATCCTTTCCAGTATTTATAGTCTCCAGTAGGTACAAAAAATGATTCTCCTTCTCTTGCTATTGTGTTTAATAAATCTTGATCTTGTATAAAATCGTCAAATACTGCTATCATATATATGGGTTTATTTTTATTTCGTAAGTTTCTTTTCCTTTTTCAAATTTAATTTGCTCTAAAAGTCCTAATTGAATTCCTCTTTTAAGACCTTCTTCTGCGTTCTCATGATTACCTTTAGAATGGTATTTCATCAAAGCATGCTTCGTGAATGTTTCCTTTTGTCTATCGGGACGTCTAACCGCTTCGTTAATAAATATGTATAAAATATCGAAAGCATCAGGAAACGCTTCGAGTTTATCCTGAATGCCTAAAATATATTTTATAGGCAATTTATCTTCTAATATTTTATGAACGTTAGCTTTCATTAATCCTCTTGTAACATTTCTTCTACATCTAAACTTGCCGCTTCTGAGTTATAGTTAAATATAGGTTGGATATGTTCTTCAATTCTTTCAAGAACTTCTTGAGTAAATACTTTTTCTGTGAAGAATTCTTTGTTAGGAACTGCATAATCTAAGTGCTCACAAATCCAGCCTCTTGCAGTTGCTTTAGGAACTTTCTTTCCTTTCTCAATAGTTCCTCTTGTTATTCCACAAATATCCCAAGTTGCATATTGCTCTAATCCAACGTATGGATTCATACCTTCACTAAAGTTTAGATGAAATTTAATAGGTGTTGGTTTTGCAAATCTATTTTTTGAAGGTTTTGCAGTTACAATAATACCTACTTTATCTGCTCCGTCTTTTAACTGTGCTTTGTTCAACATCAATACAATAGATGCAGCATACTCTGGACCTGTTCCTCCTCCTGCGATTTGCATTGGAATAAAAGATTGAGATTGATATGTGTGGTTTGTAAATATAAATGGAATCTTTAAATCAGCTAATGGTGTCATAATAATTCTAAAGATAGACTTAAGAATTTTAGAACGTGTCATATCTGATTTTTCACTACCTGATGCAGCATCTGCGATTTCTTTAGCTGTTGCTAAATTACCGGCAGAATCAAGAATAATCATAAGCTTAGGTATTTCTCCACCTTTTCTTTTGATTTCTTGCATCTTTTGAGTAATTGTTGTAATAGAAGTTCTAAAATCTTGAACAGTATTCATTGGTTGATAATTTACTTTAGTAATATCAATACCAAATTTAATCATTTGTTCTTTATCTACAGCTGCTTCACTATCATAGTATATTACATTATATCCCATGTTAATTGCTTCTCTAACTGAGTTTAATGTAAGGAATGTTTTACCAGTTCCTGAAGGACCTGCAACTGAACTTGATCTATTGTTAGGCCATCCTCCAAATAGAGAACCACTAACACATGCATTTAGGTGATAGTTTCCTGTATGAATCCATTCAGTAACTTCACTAAAATTAGATTGATCCATAACAGAACCTAGTGGATTTAATTCCGCTAGTTCTTTATTTAAATCATCGAATGTAAAATCTTTTTTAGCCATTGTTTTTATTTTTATTATCTTTTATACGCATTTTATCAAGAGTTTCAATTAAGTCATGCGTTTCATCTTGAATTTCTGCCATTTGAGCTTTTAAAATTTTAAGCCTCATGTGGAGTTTCTGATACTCTTGTACTTGTTTTAACTGTTCTGTCGTTAAATTTTCTGTTAATTTTTTAGGATCCATAATTTTCTAAATCTTGAAATATTGTTACTTGATTAGGGTCTTTAATCGCTTCTTTCTTTTTTGAGTCTTCAATTTTATTAATTAAAGATCTTATAGAAGTACCCAACTCCATATTGTTTGGAGTGTTTTTCGTAATGCTAGCGATAGTCTCGTAAAAGTTTGCTTGATGTTTCATATTAAAATAATGATGTTGAATAAATTAAATTTCTGTTTAAAGTCTGAAGACCTACTGCCTTCAATACTCTATTTAAAGGGTCTATTACGCTTTTTTCAAATTGTAGTTCATAATCAACCTCAGGCGCAATTTCATAAGGATGATCTCCTGGTAAATAAGCAAACATATCGCACGATAAATGCTTACAGTGATATAACTTTAATTTCTCACCATTACCTATCATTTTATATTTGTTTTTATATTTAGGAGATTGATTCATTAAGAAATTATAAAATCCTGCTGCTTTAACATTAGGTGGACACTTTAAACCTATTTGAAATTCAATAGTATCATCTACGATATATTTTTCAATATTATTTGTTCTTTTATTAAATGCTATTTGGTCTATATCTGCTAATTTAAATTCTTTCTTACCTTTCTTTAAATAATCTACTAGCTTTTTAAGAAGATCTGCTGTTGGTTTTTCAGAAAGAACTATTTTTAAAGCATCAGTTAGATGTTTACGTGCAAGTGCCGGTGTTGAAGATTGGATTGTATCAAAACCAATTGTTTTAATTTTTTTAAGAGAATCATATCTATCAGAAACGTCTAATCGATCTTCCCATGCAATATTTTGTAAATATTTCTTTTTTGCTAACCATATACCTGAATATGCAATTGATTCTAATTCAAAGAATAAAAAGTTTTTTGTATTAGTAACATCTGCATATTTTTGCATACATTTTGTAATATAATCTCTAAGTCTAAACGTATATAAATCCATAATAAACTTATCAATAGGAGGTTTTGATTCTCCTAACCATTCAATAGACTCATACATTTCTTCAAACTGAACATAGCAAGAATCTGTGTCAATATAAACTACGGATGGTCTTACTAATTTATTTTTAATACTAATATTAAAGTGTTCATGAACTACTGTATCTTTTGGCCAAAATTCTTGAAAATATTTATTTAATATTTTTTCAGAATATAGAATGGCACTTTGGCCTTGTAATGTAATTGATTCTGCTATTTCAATATCGAAAAAGTGAAACCATTTATTACCAAAGGCACCATAAATCGAGTTTAGTGTTACTTTAACTGCCTGTTCGTACGCTGTGTATTTTGCAGACATTGTTTGATAATGATCAATCAATGTTTCAGTTTCTTGAACACTAAGCTCGCTTTCTGGTTTATCAATAAGTTCCTGTATCTCTATCATTTAATATTATTCAGCAGTTGAACATGTTGCAATAGTTAATAATGTTTCAGAATCGTTAGATTTTAAAACAACTCTATTATCTAATACGTTTGCTGTATAATCTTCTTTGTCTAAAAGATTTAAATATTTTTTGAATAATGTAACTTTACCTGAAGAATCTCCATCATAATCAGGAGTCACTAGCATATTGTATGTGTTTCCAGTTAGCTTAACACCTTTTCCATTCGCTTCAATAGAAAAAGTTTCTTCTTTATCTAATCCAAATAGAGATCTTACTTTATTTAACGTAGTGTAATCCATGTCAAATTTATAATTTGCATCTTCTACGTTAAAGATAGTTTGAATCTGAGCATCTGTAAGATCTTTATATCCTAAAGAAGGCTCTGAACATGCTAAAGTAATTTCAAGCTCATCATTATAGATTCTAAAGCTAGTTGCAACAAAGTCATCTTCATTTTCAATAAACTCTAATTCACCTTGAATAGAATCATACTCAAATTGCTTAAAAGCATCTGTTAATTTTTGAGCATCAAAGAAAGCAACTTTAAGTTCTTTATCTGTTGATATTGAATCTTCTTCAACTTGAAAAACTTGACCGATTGGTAATCTGTGGTGTTTTACCGCATCTCTTTGAGGTAAATAAGCCGAAGCCTGAACTACACCATTTTTAATCTTGAAATAAACGAAAGTATCGATAACTTTAAGTCTATTGATGAAGTTGATAAAATTAGTTTGATCAACTTTGTTAATTGTAATTTTCATGATATTTATTTTTTAGTAACTTATTTGAGTATTATAAGCAAAATAAGTAAAAAGTTTCAAAAATAAAAAAACCAGGATTGAAGTCCTGGTTTAGTGTAGTTTGGCGGTAAAATATTAAAATTTAATAATTTTATTTATTTTTTATAGGTGTTAGTAAATGATTCAAAGGTGTGCACGTATTTGAATGAACTCTTAACTTCATTTTCATTAATACCATCACCTGTATAACTCCATTTTATACCTTTACCTTTAACATCGTAACCTAATAAACAATACATTCCTTTTACAAAACCTTCAAAGAATACAGCAGAACCCATTTCTTCTAGATCTTCAGCATATTGTCTTGCATCAGCATCTTCAATTGCTTGTAACTTAGTACCGTCTTCTTCATATGAAAATAAGATTCCTTTTTTAAATGTTAATGCGTCTCCAATGTATACCCATCCATCTTCATCTTCTACTTCTTTACCCATTTCGAATTGTTCGAATTGTTCTTTTCCATAAGCTAATGCTTCTTTTTCTGTTTTGAAGAAATCTACTCCTCCTTCGCCTTCGTTGTGATTAATCACGTAAAATACTTTTGCCATTTTTAAATTGTTTTTATTAATTTGTTAATCTATATATCTAATAAAAATGGGGTAAGAATAGTAGCGAACTTTTTCTTACCCCGTGCCGTTAACTAAAACGGTCCTAAAATCCAACCATATTTCAGGTTGGCTATTTCAGTTTTTTATCCGTCACAGCTTAAACAATCTGGGTCTATTGCTGATTGCGCAATATCTCCTCTTAATACTGATTCAGTTCTCATATAATACAAAGTTTTAATACCCTGTTCGTATGCTTCTAAATGAACTTGATTAATAAACTTAGGTTCTGCTTCCGTAGGAAATGCTAAATTTAATGAAACAGCCTGATCGACATATTGTTGTCTTATTCCACCTTGTCTTACAAGCTCTAATTGATTAATTTCTTTAAATGTTTTAAAAACATCTTTCATAGGGATATAATCTCCTTGTTTTTCAAGAGGTTCTTTTTCAATTTCTTTTTTAGTTAAAGGTTTTCCTAAACCTGATTCTAAATTTATTTTTGAACCAATATGTACTGAGTAATTATCTATCCAATCAAGTCCTTGAACTGATCCTCCATCTTTTAAAATTTGATCCCATGTCTTTTTTGTATTTTTACCAATACTATCAAGGCATTTTTCTAAAGTTTGATTCTTTCTAATAAAAGTTCCTTTAGCAGTTTGTTCTGTGAATACATTTGCTGCCCAAGGTTCAATACCTGGGGAAACGTTTCCAGCTAATTTAGAATTAGAAACTGTAGGTGCAATAGCCCTTAAGTGTGTGTTTCTCATTCCAGTCCCAACACACCATAGAGGTTCTCCCATTTCAGTTGCCATATCTCTTGATGCTCTTTCAGATTCAATCTTGATTTGTGAAAAAATCTTACGAGTTTCAAATTGTGCAGTTAAACCTTCAAATGGAATATTTCTATCTTGTAAATATGTATGCCATCCAAGAACTCCTAATCCTAATGCTCTACCTTTTTCAGCGGAACGAATTGAGTTTTCAAATCCACGCATATATTTTGCTTTTTGAATAAATTCTTCTAATACTCCATCTAAAAACCAAGTTGCAGTGTATATTAAATCAGTATCTTTCCATTCATCATATCTTGATAAATTAACAGATGAAAGGCAACATACAAAAGAATGGTTTTCGTCCGTGTGTAGTGTAATTTCAGAACAAATATTAGTCATGTAAACTTTTAATCCATTTTGCTTATATGCGTCTGGATTCATTCTGTTAATATTTCCTTTAAACATTATATATGGTTCTCCAGTTGCTCTTCTTTTTCTAATAACTGCCGTCCATCTTTTTCTTGCTTCTTTATCTCCTTCTTTTACTTTTTGCATGAAACCATCAGAAACAACAACGCATTGATGAAGATTTAAAGATTGTCTATTAACATCTCCCTTAGGTTCTCTAATTTCTAACCATTCCCAAAAATCTTTATGTTCAATATCTATATTAACTGATGCAGCTCCTCTTCTAACTGAACCTTGGTTAGTTGCGAGAATAGTTGAGTCATATACTTTACAAAAAGGAACTACACCGTCTGATGTTCCATTTCCTCGTATAGTTGCACCTGCTGGTCTAATTTGATTTATACCAATACCAACTCCACCTCCGTGTTTTGCTAACAACATCATCTCTAGATTCTTTGCACCAATGTCATGAATTGAATCGGCAACATCGATACCAAAACAAGATATTGGTAATCCTCTTTCAGTTCCAGTATTTGATAATACTGGGCTAGCTAAATTTAACCAACCTCTCCAAATATAATCATAAAATTTAGAAGCCATTTCAGGTTTTTGTAACCTTTTAGCAACTGTTGTTGCAACTCTCCAATATGCGTCTTTAGGCGTTTCTCCTTCTAATAAATATCCGTTGCTTATTGTTTTTACGTAAATTTCTGTGTTTGCCCATGTTGGAAAATCAACACCAAGTTCCCAACCTTGTGATTCTCCATAATTTGTTTTTTCGCTACTCATTTTTATATTGTTTTAGTCTTTTTAAAATAATTCGTCTTCGTCCCAGTTTTCATCTTCACCTGCTTTAGAATAATCTGTAGATCTTGTTGCAAAGAAATCAGTATGTGTTGTTCCACCTGTTAAGTGATAGAACCAATCTAATTCTGCTGCAGCATCTTCATCATATTCCATAAAAGGACCTTTTGTATATCCTAATTCTGCAATCTTTTCATTAGCTCTTTTTATAATAAATTGCTTTAGATCATTTGCTTTAAGATTCTCAAGATCTCCTTGTTCAAATATCATGTCTATGAATTTGTGTTCCATTTCAACCATTAATTTAGCTGCTTTAAGAACATCTTCTTTTACATCCTCCTGTAACTCAGGATATTCAGTTGCCATTTGTTTAAATAATTGACATCCCATTTTAGAATGTAGAGATTCATCTCTTACAGACCATTTCATTTGTTGTCCAATACCTTTTAATAAGTTTCTCATTTGAAAACTATATAAAACAGCGAAAGAACTGTATAGTGAAACTCCTTCAGCGAAAGCTGAAAAAATAGCAAGTGATCTAGCAACTTCTTTACGTGCTTTATCATCTTCTGCTAAGTTAGTGTGTGTATAATCGGCTGATGTAGAAGTTAATAATTCAAATTTTTCTGAAATAGCAGGTTCGTGTAAAAACGCAGCAAAATCTTCTAAACCTAATGTTTCATTTAAATAAGAGTATGCTGTTGCGTGAATAGTTTCTTGAGAACCAAACATCATTGCCATTTGTTTAATTTCATGTTTAGGAAACCATTTGGTTACCATTGTTGTCCAATAATCGCTCACTGCACATTCTGTTTGAGCAAAGCCTAAAAGAATATTCCCAACTAAATTCTTTTCTCCTTTTGTTAACTTTTCGTTCCAATCTTTAACATCTCCTTGCATTGATATTTCAGTGTGTAGCCAAAAAGCTTGCGCTTGTTTTAACCAACCTTCCGTATAATATTCAGGATATTCAAACGGTTTGAACTCTACTCTCTCTATAAATAAATTTGAATTTTCCATTTTTTTATTTTTTTTTGCTTACTGATTTAGACTAATAAAGGCCTTGTTAGGCCTTCATATCTATGATAATAGATTTTATATATCTATTTACATAGAGTCTGCAGGGCTTGTTGATAATTATATTATCTTAATCTTTTTTTAAGTTGATCAGCCTTAGTAAAATAATCATACGACATTTTTTTATATTGTTTCCTCTGAGAATATAAATCTGTTAATATCTTTTTAAGAATACTATCATCTTTTTTATAAACTACACCATTATCACAAACAATAACGTCTTTGTCTTTACGTCTTTCCGCAACCTCAGTCTTATATACCTGCTCTATATAAGCATCTGGCGAAATATTAAATTGTCTCATTATAGATGGGTATAGGGAAGCAAAGTCAAATGCACTTACACCTTCATAATATCCAACAATAGGTTCTTTAACAAATGCTCCGGCGTATTGAGAATTCTTTTCACTATCTTCTCTTCTTTCAGTTCCTATTCGCATTCCTTGTTCTGCTAACTTTCTTGCCATTAAAGATTCTGTGACTGCCACTGGAGAAGCTGCTTTATATAGCGGCATTCTTGTTATATTTGCAAGAGTTAAAAGAACTTCCATTGATTTTAACTTTTGATCAATATAGTATACCAGCACTGAATCGACCACGTTATAATAAATGTATTTAACGAAATTATCTCTATATAAATCCTGTAATGAGCCTGAGTATTTAATCTTCTTTACGTTTAATACTTGACCAGAAACATAATCAAGTGCATTAGATTCTTTTACTTTCACACTACGATCATATTTATCATATAACTGCATGTAATCTAAAATACCAATATGTAAAGGTCTAGAATCGTTTCTATCAACCTTCTTAGTCATACCTACCTCAGCAACATCTATTTGTAATCTTTTACATCTATTTACGATATATTGCCAGTCATAGTTTATGAAGTTCCAGCCAGTCATCATTGGAAATTTAGGTAAAAACTTCATTAAAAAAGTATATACCATATCATATTCTGTATTAAACTTATGATACTTAAATTCCCAATCCTGATCAAAGTCTTTGAAATACTCATTAGTATCATCATTGATCTTTTTAATTTTATCAGGAGCCATATCTTCCAGTCCTAATACAATTGCTTTACGTTCTGGTGTAATAATTGAGAATGATAAAATTCTACTTTTAGCTTCTTCAGCTTTAGGAAATCCATCTACAATTTCGGTTTCAATATCGACAAAATAGGTTTTAGGCATATTATATGCTAAAATTTCTTCTTTATCTTTTTCAGGTAATCCGTCTATAAAATAATTTAATGAAAATTTATTGAATTGTCTAGCGTTTCCTAATTTAACAGGCCTTCCATCCCAGTTTTTAAATTCAGTACTAACTCCTTTTTCTTTTTCATCACATATATACCAATTCTGGAATTGAGCAATTGGATATTGTTTATATGCTACTTTACCTTCAGTATCGTAATAGGAAACAATGACATCCCTATCTCTTTGTTCGATATCTAATATCATTAATAGTTATTTTTCTGACGGTTAACATTTTCTTCTGCTTTTGCGAAATAATAGTTATATGCTGTTTTAGCATCTAGCCCGATTGAAGCGGCGTAATTAATAAAGAAGTGTAGAATATCTACCCATTCCATATACAATTCTTTTTTGTCTCCTTCAGACATGTCAGAAATCTTTAATGTATCGTATTTTGTAAAGTCTTTTTTCCAGTATTTCCATACTGCATTTCCAGAACCATCTTTAATACCACCAAGAGCATCGGTCATTTCGTGAATTTCATCAACAACTGCATGTGTATTACAGTGCCAGAAATCCATAATTTCTCTAATTGTCATATCATCAAAGTTAAAACCATAAGTCTGCTCTTGCATCTTTTTTTGGTTTTCCATGATATCTGCTAAGTGTGTGTTTGACTGATCATAAAAGTCTTTTACTTCTAAGTCTTTACATTCGTTATCTATGTTTGCCATTACTTGTTTATTTTAAAGGTTATATCTAATCTGTTAAATATGTTTCTTAATTCTTTCTTCTGTCTTGCAATTAAATCATCCGAATAAGATGCTACTAATTTCTCAACATCCTTTGACGATTTTACATATAATTGATCACGCAATACAGGGTCTTGTATTAATTCCATTTCTGGATCGTATTCGATTTGGATCGCTGCCAAACAATCACTTGCCATAGTTTCATAAAAGCGGAATGTTGTCACATTATTTAAATGTTCATCATCTCCTAATATTAAACTTGCTTTACTTTTTGAAATAGTATCTAATAAAACTGAGTGTTCCATCTTTTTTGCAAAGGTCGTTGGAACTTTTTTAGTTTTATAACCTACTAATAAACTCTTTTCGCTATGTGGCATATACTTTCGAACTTGTTGTTCTCTAAAGGCTGCTCGATTATCTCCATAGTAAATGGCATCCCATTCTTTTTTAGGAGCATCAAAATCAAAAAGTGCGTTTGTTGTTTTTGTATTATTTAACTTATCAGCCATTCTGTGCTTAAACATATATGTAAACCAATCTAGTTTTTGCCAATTTTTAGGTGTTCTTCCTAAGAATTTACTAATGTCTTTACCTGGAAATAAATATGTTGCTTCCTCAATGATCTCGGACCACTCTGAGCTAAGATCTTGAAGTAGATTAAATCTTTTTAACTTATCCACTGGGTTTAAGAAATCGATCCGAGGATCATTTACTAAAACATATATTTTACCACCATATCCTGCAAGGGCTCTTGCAATTGGTTCAGTATGTTCTCCAACAACACCGCCAAAGAAATTAGCAGTACTTAATTGAATAAAAACTGCTTCATAAGAATTCCAATCAGTGTCAGCGTAGTTTTTATAGAAATCAAATTCTTCTGTATTTCTATTTTTTTTACCAATTAGATCAACGTCATATTTGTTTTCTTCTAAAAGCTTTTTAAAGTATGTTACCTCTAATCCTCTGTGGTTTTTACTATTGTACGTTAAGTTTGAAAATACTGACGTTATTGCTACTTTCATTTATATTTTTTTTATAGAATCTGAACTAAGGTACATTACTTTATCTAACTTTTCAAATTTTATATTCATAAATTCTTCATTGTAAAATTCAAAATATTCGTAAACCTCTCCTGTACCATATTTAGGGTGAGTTACTTTAATTGGGTTTTTAGGTCTTTTATCATTCATTGTTTTTAGAATTGTTCTCCTGAACGTAGTTATCTAATCCTTGAATGTACGCGACTGCGTCTAATAAATTATCTCTTTTGTGGTTGTAACTTTCTCTAGAAAATTTAAGTGCTACTAATGCTTTAAACATATCAGCGCCGGTTACGGGATGGCCGGTCATTCCTTGAAATATCATAGCAGCTCGATCCATTCCTTCAGAAAAAGGACCATAATTTCTATCTGCTTCTTCACTTCTATTATTTACAATGTCATTTGCTTCTTCTAATATACTCTTCATGTAATTTATTTTAAGTATTATATCTCGATAATCGGTTTTGTTTACATTTTAGTTAAAGGAACCCAATTTCCACCAACCATCTTATGTGGAATTCCATTAATGAAATGATATTGAGTTTTTTTTGTTTTGGATTTTGTTCCTTTTTTTATAAACATATCTGACTTGTGTTGATCTTCTTTATTCTTAATTTTGTCTATAAGTTTTTGAAATTCTTCTTTACTAGCTTTATCTTTTATAACTTCTTGTTTATATTCCCAGGGATGTTTTGTTGACATTGTTTAATTTTTATTTTTTTTATATATTTTATTTTCTTGGTCCTCTTCCATAATCTCTAAGAGGTTCATGTTCGTTTACCCACTCTTCTTTTCCTGTTCCAATTCCCATAAACTTAACAAACTTAACCCCATTATTTTGGGCTATTATTTCTGTTTTGGCCATGGCTTCTTTTTGACTAGATGCCATTACACAACAAACATGGTCTTGAGGCTTTTTTGACTTTTCAAAAAAACGATCATCCTCATAAGGATAAAAATAAACTAAATAAGGTTTAATCTGTGATTCCATACGCATTCCAAATTTTATTTTGTTTTACTACTTTTTTCCATATTTTATTTAATCCACGATGTTCATGTTTTAACACGTGTCTAGGTTGCTGTACAAACGCTCTAGGATATTTATCTATATCGATATTAGATGGAATAGGTTTTTTATTAGCAACTGCTCTTAAACAGTAATATAATTGACGTGTGTCTCCATCGAAGGTATCAAAGAAGTTATTTATAAATTCATTTGACATATTAAATTCTTTACATAGATTTTCCTTAAGACTTTTTAATATTTCATGTTCTTTTTTTAAATGAGCTTGCATCATAAGCTTTACTCTTTTATTTTTAAGCTTTCTTCGATCAAATAATTTTTCTTGTATTGCATCTTCGTCAGATCTTACAAGTTCTTTACGAATTTCTATTTCTTCAAGTTTATATAGCTCTTCTTCTAAAAGACATTCTTCAGAAAGATGACAGTACTCAAATTCTCCAAATTCAATTCTCTGTAGTAATTGAGGATATCCTTTCCACATTTGATTCTTCTTTAACTTTATTGGAGAATGAAAGCGTCTCCACCATGTAAATGTTCTGTTACTCATCACCTTTGTTTTTATGTTTCTTTGTACGTCTGTATTTTTTTTTATTTCTTACGGGAGTAGGCATACGTAAAGCGTCTAACCACTCTTGTAGTGTTAGGTTTACTTCTTTTAATTTTTTGCTTTTTTCTTCCATAATTATACTACTAATATAAACAAAAAAACCCAAACAAAAAAATGTTTGGGCCTTTATTTTTAAAAAATATTCACTTTTTTAAAGTTGTTCAACTGCTGGGAAGTATTTTTCAATAGCCCCTAATCTATCATCTGCATCAACTAACATTGCCAGTGCTTCTTCAGCGTTAGTATAAAAATCTCCAGTTGAGTGGTCTCCAATACCTGTTCCTTTATTTCCTAATAAATCTAAGGATAAAAGAGCTTTTGCTTTATCAGCTTCTGCTGATGACTTAAGCATTTTAATTAATTTAATGTTCATAATTGTTCTTGTTTTAATTTTAATGTATTTACTTGTTCTAATAAAAACTCTTGAAATGAAAGAGTTTCCCAATCTGAGAATATTTCTCTAACTCGAGTTGAGTTTATTGCATATCTACGATCATGCCCTAATCTGTCTTTAACAAATTCAAACTTAGGAGTTTTTCCTAACATTTCTCCGATCATATTTATAATTTCTATGTTTTCATATCTCTCTCCAGAGCCAATGTTATAAACCTCACCTTCTAGATCTGATAACATAAGTTCATATATAATTTGTACGTTGTCTTCGCAATCAATCCACTCTCTAACTTGCTTACCATCTCCATATACTGGTATTGTTAAATCATTGGCAATTGACTTCATTATTTTAGGAATGAATTTTTCTTCATTTTGATGTTCTCCATAGTTATTGCAAGTTCTTGTAATTAAATATGGTAAACCAAAGGTTCTACCCGCTGCTTCAACTAATAAATCACTTGAAGCTTTTGTTGCTGAATAATATGAAGATGCTGATAAACTATATGCTTCATTTGCTTCTGCTAGTAATCCAATATCTGCCATATCTCCATAAACCTCATCTGTTGAAATATGAATAAACTTTTTAAGATCAGGGTTTTGTCTTGCACACTCTAATAAGTTAAAAGTACCTTCAACATTAGTTCTAACAAATGGCCTTCCATTTTTAATAGAGTTATCAACGTGGCTTTCTGCGGCGAAATGTACAATATAGTCATAAGATCCTAAATCATCAGGAGTCACATCACATATATCTTTTTTAATGATACTTGTTGGTTTAATTATATTGTTAGGATTAGCAGCGTACGTCATTTTATCTAAAATAACTATCTTAGCGTTTGGTATTCTTCTGTTTAATAAATTTACAAAAGATGATCCAATAAATCCAAGTCCTCCTGTTACGATTATTCTCATGATTCTTCTAATAATTCTTTAATTGCTGATTTATATTGTGCCTCAGTTAAATTACCTTCAGCATGTTGTGCAATTTGATCTCTAATTGCTAACATTAATCTTTGGTGAGACGTTTGTTCTTTTTCATTCTTAGCTCTATCTACTATTTCAGGATTTTGCTTAATAGTTTGCATTGTAATTAAATCCTTGAGTTTAGTAGTTGACCAGTTATGTGATCGCGTTGTATAAATTACCTTAGGGGGTAAATCATCTCCTGTAAATCCTTTACCAATATAGTCTTCTCCTAATATTCTAACATCAGGTTTATAGAATTTTATTAATTTAATTAGATCTTCTTCTGTTTGATATGTTATAACTTCATCAACGTATTGTATTGCCATTAAAGTTTTATATCTTTCATATAAAGGTATTACTGGTTTATATTTCGTGAATCTTGTTTCAGATGGATCAATTTGTAGAAAAACTATGAAGTGATCACAGTGTTGTTTTGCAGTTTCAAATGTATAAATATAGCCAGGGTGTAATAGATCAAAGTTTCCTGCTGTAAATCCTATTTTTGTTTTAGAACTCATATATTAGATTTTTTAATATTTAAATATAAATATAATTGTTTTGATATATCTTGTACAGTTTCTTCTGAGTAAGTTTCATTTAAGGCAAGCATTAAAATAAAATGATCTATCATTTGTTTAGCAGAGTCTAAATGGTCATCACTGATACATGAATCTACAACTTTTATTATTTTTTTAATAGCGCTATCTGACCATTCTTTATAATTATCCGGTTTAAATAAAAACATTTCCATTATTTACAAGATTTTAAATATTTAACTAAGTAGCTTGCTGTTCTATAATTTGTTGCGAGAGGTATATCATGAACGTCGCATAATCGCATTAACATACTGATATCAACATCATGTGGATGTTTGCCTAATGGATCTCTTAAAAAGATAACTAAATCTATTTCACCTTCAGTAACCATTGCTGCTATCTGAGCATCTCCTCCAAGTGGCCCTGAATTTACTTTAATAACGTCTTCTATCCCAGCATGCATAACGTGTTTTCCCGTTGTTCCAGTGGTTACAATAGTAATATCCTTTCTATTAAAGAAAGGTAATCTTTTTGATACAAAAGCGACCATGTCAGCTTTTTTGTTGTCGTGCGCTATTAAAGCTATTTTCATATACTATTTAAATAAAAAAGTCTCTGTAGATTATACAGAGACTTTTAAAATTGTTTCAACAGTATATTGTTGACGTGTTTCGTTGATACGCGAAATTATTATTTTACCTTTGCAGTTGCTAAATATCCTTGAATTTCAGTATATTGCGATCTAAATTTAGTTTCACCGACAACCGTTCCCATTGAGAAAGAAACAAATGTTCCTTCTGGTTTTTTCATAGCTGATTTATAAAATGTTAAAGCTTCTGATTCTTTATCAAAAACTCCTAAAATTTCTTTTTTAGAGGTTGAACCAAATCTAACTCCACCTTCTAGTCTAATTTCTTGACCATTAAAGTTTGCTTTATTAGTAGCCATTACTAAATATTTAGTTTCACCCTTTGCAGGTGCTTCATTTGCAAATTGACCGTATTCGCTAGGACTCGTGAAATAGTAAGAACTCATTGATTCATTTACTGATTCTGCTAATTCAATATTTAAATCTTTGATACCTACTGCGTCATCTAATTCTGACATTAATGATTTTTTCTTAGAAGTTAAATCTATAAGTAATTGTCTTGTCTTAGCTTTTTCAGAATTATCATCTGACATTTTTACATAATCTTTAACAAGATCTTTCATATCAGTTACTACACTTCCATATTCTTTTTGTATTTTTGCAATTGATCTTGCTTCAACTATTTCAAAGGCTGCTAAAACTTCATCTTGTTGTTTATCACTAAGCTTTTTCCATGGTTTTTTAAATAGTTCTTTTGATTTATCATGAAGTTCTGAATTACCATAATATGGCGGTAATACTTTTCTAGTATTTCCTTCACTATCCATTTGGTACGTGTAAGTACCTGGTCTTGCCTCAGATACTGCATATTGTGAATCTGAATATAAAGCTTCTAGCCATTCTAAAAAGTCTTTGGTTTTTTTCATAGCTTTATTATCTCCATATTCTTTAAAGAATTCTTTTTGAAATGAATCAAAAGTTTTATGATTACCTATCATTTGGTGAATGTCAGACATAACACCTTCTTGTATTTTGTTTTCTGGAATTTGCATATCGAATGGTAAATCAGCAGCTTCACTATAACCGTCGCTTACGTGCAATCCGTACCATTTTCCACCATCTGTGAAGTACCACCAGCCATGTGCATAGTCGTGTACCACTTGAAAAGGTCTTTGATATAAATCAAAAGACATTGATTTACTTTTACCTCTTGCTAAATACTTTAATACCGGGACTCCATCATCCCATGTCTTTGTCGTAGTCGTTGCTTTAATAGTAGCTGACTTGCCTTTAAGTTTTGCAATATATAATTCTCCAGAAACATCATCCGCTAGAGTATCTGTTGCTGATTTCTCAATGACTAATTTACTAACCGTTGATTTGTTTATAAAACTATTAAAATCCATAGATTTTGTATTTATTTTTTCTTTATTTTCATCATCTTCTTCAGAAGGAATATCGCCAGAACCTAGTTCATCACCATTCGGTAATATAACATCTCCCATTCCTCCAATACTTTCTGGTGAAATGTTTTCTTTAATCCCTCTTGAAAATTCGCTAAATGATGTATACATTGTTTTCATATTACCAAGCGTAATCGAACGTAGGTATTTTTTTAACTGCATCTTTAATATCTTTAGCGTATTGTTTTGAATTCTTTTCGTAATATCCTGATGAATAATCTCTACCTTTTTCTTCTTCTGCTTTTACCATGTATTCAACATATCTTTGATAATCAGATAAGATTCTACCCATGTGGTTTGAAGCATCTGTGATTTTAACTGCTCTACCTTTAGAATTTTCTCCAATTTTAAGCTCTCCGTATTCTGTCTTTTTATTAGCCTTAAGACCATCTTTAATTTGATTTCCTAAATCATCAATAGCGTCATTAACCATTTTATCAAGAGGTAACTTAGAAGCTTTAGTTGATAAGATTTCTTGGTATCTTGCCTTGTTAGCTTTCTTAAAGTCTGCGTCAGATTTAAAAGCTAAAGCTCCTTCTTTTGCTCTTGCTCTTTCGTTTCTTTCTTCTTTTGAAGTTTCGCCACCATTAACAATATCAATTACAATTGCTCTGTCTGCTAATTTAGAAGCTCTTACAACTGAAGAAATACCCGATGCATCATATCCAGAATATCTTTTATTACCACCAATTGCATTACCATCATCTTTTCCTAAAGTACGATCAACTGATCTATTTCTAGATTGAACATATTGAACTGATAAAAAGTCTTTTCCTCTGGTTAAAGCTAAAATACCTGGTTTTATTAATGATGTAAATGAACCTTTGCTGTATTCATTTTCTTTTTCGTTGTCTACTATATAAAAAACTAAATAGTCTCTATTGTTTTGATATTTTTTATAAGCTTCTTTAGGATCTACATCAATTAAAGAAGAATCTTCAATTTTATCTAATTTTAGTTTTGATAATCCATAAATAGCAGCTGCTAAATTTCTTGCTTTACCATATCCATCACGTTGTGATTGATCCATATTTACTAAATTTCTTAATTTAGAAGATTTAAATGCTTCATTAAGTTCAGTATCTTCTGATTCACCTAAAGCTTCTTCTGATTCTTTAATACCTAAAAAATCAGCTGCTGCTGCTTTTAATTCGTCATAAGTATATTTACCAGTTAAGGCATCATCAATAATTGTTCCTCCTTTTTTACCAATAGCATATAATGATACATAATCGAATCCTAACCATGGTCCGACAAATTCATCAGATGCTTTTAGACCTAAGTCAACTGATAATGTCCATGATAAAGATCTCTTTGCTAAGAATTGATCATTATAACCTAATTTACCAGCTTTAATATAAGCAGTTGCGTTTACAGCTTCATTAATTACTGATTCAAATGCAGGAACTAATTGCATGTCTCCATAAACATCAACCATGTACCAAGTTTTATCAGACTCATCATATAAATAGATGTATTCTGCTCCACCATCATCAGCTGCTTTTTTAATATAACGTGCAATGTCTGCTTTTTTACCTGAAGTTGGCTTTCTACCATCTTCATAGAAATTCATAGTATCAACTGTTTTATCTAATCCAGAAGTATCTCCTCTATCAATAACTGCTTGTACTTTTTTAGAGTTTCCGTAACCTCTTTTTATTAATGGTAGAATGTTTTCAGGATATGAATCATAATGCATATATACTGACTGTATATTTCCTTTTTTATCAATCATTCCGAATTGGCCTCTAGTGCCTTCGTTTAATTCTTCATTATTTTTATCTAATGAGTTTACAAAATCTCCGAAAGATTCAAATACTAATTTTGTTTTCATATTATTTTCTTTATTTTCTACAATATCAACATCGAAGCTATATTCAACATACGCTATTGCATCTTGTAAAAATACTCTATGTTTTTTTGATAATTTTTTTATATTGTCTAGTGTTAATTCATCAGCTGATAATTTAGAAACTTCTTTATCAAATTTTCCAGGAACCCATATTTCTGGATTCTTTTCTGTTTTTTCATTTACTGTAATTTGAGATAAAATCTTTCTACCTAACCCTGTTAATGTTATTCCAGCCTCTGTAATATTAAATAACCTAGAATTACGAGATAACCATCTTTTTGAATCAGATGATAATTCTGCTATGATAGAATCAAATTCTTCTTGGGTAATAGCCCCGTCCGAAATTGCTTCCAACATTTTGTTTCTTATTTTTGCTGATTTACCAACAGTTTTTGCAGGGTAGTTTTCAGTATAACGTCTTTTTATTGTTATTTTCCCTTCATCTACTCTATCATCTTGATTAAAGTGTGATTTATCCATGACTTTTATTTTGTTTTATATTATAAGATTATATATTCTTTATTTATTTATGATTTTAATTTATTCATATATTCTTGAAATGTCATAACGGATTCTGATACAACTTTAGAAGCTGCAACCATCTCCATAGATTTTTCAAGTTCAGACTTTAAAACATCATACATTTTATGAATTGCCTTTGGGGTAGTCTTTTTAAATAAAGATTCATCACCGTCTAACATTGCGTTTCTTACTTGTGTTGCTGAAATATTATTATCTGTTCTTGGTATTTCAAATAAACCAAAATCGGATCTTACATTTAATTGATCTCTATAAGAATCATTATTTACTTGATATCCATAAGAAGTCATTCTGTCTGATCCTGTTCCCCAAAGTACTGGCTCGTATTTAGGTCTTAATTCGTTAAACATATAATCAATTGCACCTCTATCAAGAACTATAATTTCTTTTAAGAATTTATATTGCTTTTGAACTTGTTTAAACATTTTAATTTGTAAATCTTCAGAATAAGGTTTTCTAAATTCGTCACCTTTCTTTTTAGATTTTGCTTTAATTAAAAATACAATAACTGGATATCCATTTTGTTTGTGAATTGCTTCTAAAACTTTGGCGTGTCCTAATGTGAATGGCTGAAATCTACCAACGAACATATTTACTAATTCTTTACCTTGCTCAGCGTGCTTAACAGTTAGCGCTTCATTTAAAGTTACTTCGCTTTTTATATTGTTATGCATCATAAAATTCTTATAATTATATATAGAATTTTCGTCTGCTTTTTCTAGAAAAACAACATCATTGATTTTATCAACTATATTATTTAATTGAGATATCATATCATCATTTAATATATCTGTTGCTTTCGTTTTATGCTTTCTAAAAGTACCTAATGTTATTTTAAATAAACTTGATAAAACTTCATTTGAAACATGTGTTAATGTTTTTTCGTTTTTAATGAATGTTGTATTTAAATTAAATAATTTAGAAGAAGAAAATTCTGCATTTTGGAAATTAACTCCAATATATCTTGTTGCGTTTTTATTAACGTATTTGTTAAATGCTGCTGAGATTAATTCTATATATCTTTTTTCTGCATTTTCTTCAACTAAATTTGTTTCTGAAAAATTATAATTAACAAAATATTCTAATATATCTGCGATTGCTATTTGATATGTATGAGAACCTTCTCTAATTTCATTTAAAGGTTTTCTAATAAAATCTTCTAATTTATAAGATTGTATTTTTTTACCTTCAGCAAAATTTAAAACTAAACCATCTATTTCAGATTCTAAATCCTCTTGAAGAACGCTTGATGTTGAATTAATATTAAATATCTTGTATATTTCTTTTGTGAAAGAAACTAATTTATCCGTTTCTATATCGTAGTCAAATGCCTCAGAAAAAGCTTTATCATTCATTTCTAATAAATTAATAAGCTTTTCTTTTTGAGTTGAATCTAAAGTTCCGTCAAATATAACTTCTTGTTGTTGTACTTCTAATACGGTAGCCCATTTTTTTATAATTAAAGGATCTATAATTGTCTTTTTTACTTTTCCGTTTTCACCTAGTTGGTGGATGTGCGTTAATATTAAAGTATTTTTAGGTATTTTAGTGTATACATATTCAGAAACCTTTTCTTCTGGTAAATATTCAAAACCAAATCTATAATTATCTGGTAATTGTTTTTTACTTTTAGGATTTAAACTTTGTATATGTTTAATGGCAACTTCGTAAAGAGACATAATAGTTCTATCTATTATTGTTAGAGGTTTAGATTTTGAAGATTTATAAAATTCAAATTTTTCTTCATTTCTTCTAACATAAAAAGATGGTGCTGAAATTTTTTCAACAACCATTACTCTATTTTTTAACAATCTATGAAACTCATTAATATTAGTTTCTTGAAAATGTTCTCTTAATTTTTTAAGTGCCATATTATATTATTTATCTTCCGTACTTTATAATTCCCATTAATTGATTAATGGCTGCAAACGTACCTGTTAATTTCATTGTTTTTCCTTTATATACAAAGACTATTCCTTCAGTTGGTATAATAGATTCTACACCACCAATTCTTTCTAACCTAGCAAGTTCAGCTTCTACTTTTGCAATTTGAGCTTCTCCTCCGCCTTTTTTAATTTTTTCTGATTCACTTCTAATTTGATTATGTAATCTTTGCATTTCCTTGTCTGGATTTGCTGCTACAAAATTAGAAGCATTTTTAAGAATTATAGATCCTAGTTCTAAGAATAAATCTTCAAAAGGTCTAATGTTTTCTTTATATTTCTTTTTAACATCTTCTTTGTCGAATTTCTTAACAGAAGCTGCTTCATCTTTTCCTATTTCCTTTGCAAGACTTCTCATATTTAAAGACTTCTTATTTCCATAAGCCCATCTTAATAATAAACCTTCTTTATAGTCTTGTTGTAAATCAGGGAAATTTGTATCTATTGTTTCTCTCCACCACATTTCATGATATCTAGAAACTTCATCAGCGTCTGTTAATTTATAACGATCTCTTAACGCTTCTATTTGTTTTATAAATTTAGATTGATTTTTATCAAATTCTAAATCTTTACCTAATTTAATAATTTGAGGTGGGATAACTGTAAATGTTTTACCAACATTAATTTTAAGATCTTGCATTGCTTTCGCAATTGATCTTGCTGGTTTGTTATCTTCTCCAATAGTATTACCTTCACCATCAGTTTTCTTTATACCATGAAATTGAATAACATCGCGGTCATAGTAGATAACGTTTGGATTCTTAGAGTAAATTAACTCCATGTTCATCCAGTTTTTACCATTATCAAAAACTTCTAAATCTTTAGGGGATAATTTATTTAATGAGTTTGCTAAATCTTCTGCAGCAAATTGAAAAGTATCTTGTACTAATTTACTTGGATGTCCTTCAAACTTATTCTTAAAAGTAGCCAAGTCCATTGGATTTGCTAATTCAGTTTTATTTCTGGCAAATTTTACTTCTCCATCTTGAACTGTTGCAAATACATTTTGTCCATCCGTTTTTTCAGTTGCTTCTTCCTCAAAGTTTAATTCACCTTGAAGACCAGCAGTTACTATCTTTTTAAAATCTGCAAATGTCAAATCTTTTTCATCAAATGGATGTGACATGTGACCTGCTGCCCCACCTTCTAAAATTAATTTAGAGTCTAATACTTCTTTATTTTCTCTTTCTATTAAGAAATCTTTAAATGATAATATTTTCATTGCGTATGTTTTATTTAGACCAGGGATGTCCCTTTGATGCTTGTTTATAAAAATTTATAAGACCTAAGACATGAAATTCTTTTTCACTGTGGTGTAATTCGAAATTATCGTGATCATATTTCCAATGTGCAGTTTTAGATCCTTTTCTAAAACCATACGTAAAATCTTCTTTTTTATCGTAAACTGTTTTGTTATCTTTATTTAGTTTAAAATATGATTCTAAAAACTTATCAAATTGATAACCTACGATTTCACTATATGTTAAATAGATTTCTTCGTTGATAAACTCTTCATATAATTTTGCTTTCTTCATACTACTAATATAATAAAAAGATTTGACCCGGAAAAATCCAGGTCATCTTTTTTTCTATTTTTATTTAAACTTTTTAACTTGCTTATCAAGTTGTTTTCTAATATCAAACATAATACCAGGAGATCTAAAAGAACCACCAATTTCTTTAGCATCAAATTCAGCAGATGCTAATAGCTCTTCCATTTGTTCTTTAACTCTATTTAAAAGTTCTTCTCTTTTTTCGTCTTCATCATCTGAAATAGTTCCATCAGCGTTAGCTTCATTATAACTTACAATATCAGAATATTCAATTTCATGCTCTTCGCCGTCTTGGTCTAACGCAAAGATTGATTTATCTCCCCACATATTGTCGTTATCATCATTACCATTACCGTAAGCGTAGATAACATATTCTTGACCATTGCCTAATTGTATCATACCATCATCGGCTTTCATTGCTTTCATTAAAGACTTTTTATTATATGTTTTTTCAGTAACTACTGATTCTCCTAATGAAGATGTTAACATTCCTACAGCAGCGCCGTAATCTCCGTCAACTTTTGCTAAAATACCATCAATAACTTCGTTTGCTTTTGCTTCGTCATAATCTTCACCAAACGCTTTTTGTAAAACAGTTGTAGCATATTCTTTAAACTCTTCGTCAGAATTAATTTTAGCTTCAGTAACCACTGATTCAGTAACTTCTCTAGTAAATAAAGGTACAAAATTTCTACCTTTTTCAGAATATATCATTACAATTTTAAAATCACCATCGATTTTACCACCAGCCTTCTTTACATAATCTTTATAATATGCTTTAAAAAATAAATTTTTATCTAATTCTCCGAAGAAGTGGGTTGATTTACCTATAAAGAATTTAGCAGAAGGGTAGTAAGTTGTTATATCTGCTTTGGTTTCAGCATCTAAAACATCTTTATCAAAATCTTTTACAAATTTAGCTTCAGTAACTGCTGATTCTTGAACATTGTTTTCCCACCACTGTTCTAATTGGTGATAAATATCTGCACCCATGTTTGAAATCATGAAGTCAATTACATCATCATAATCATCCTTTTCATCTTCATAAAAACCAGGAGTATCGATATATTCTTTACCCATTATCTTTCTAACTGCTCTTTCTGGCATAGCATCGATTTCCTTTAAAAATGCTTCAAAATCTTCAGTATTTTTAAAAGATTTAGCTTCATTAACCTCTGATTCGCTTAATGAATTTCTTAGACCACAGTGCACGCATTCTACCGTTCCGTCCTTATCAATTTGCTTATATAAATGTCCTTTTTTATTATTACACTTTGGTTCGGCTGATTCAGTAACTTCTTCTGATTCTTTAATTACTGGATATTTTTTACCGTTAAATTCAAATTCTTCAGCATCTTCTTCAATAGCCTTAGCTCTAGCTCCTAAAAATGCATTACCTTCTGTTACGTCAGTAACTTCACTTTCAAACGTAGAATTAAAACATGCAATAACTGCTTCTGCTTCTTTAACATATTTAAGAGAATCTAAGTATAATGCTGTTCCTTCAGCAATACCTAAACCAGAAAAGCCGGCTGCACCAGAAATAAGAGATGCATTATCATCTAAAATAGATGCTACTTTACCAACAGGTATTTTAATTTCTGTTTTATTTAATTCCATTGGCTTAATAAAAACAGGTTGAAGCTTTGCTCCTTTAATAGACTTTCCGCACGCTGCTGATTCTCTATGAAAATTAGCATCTGTTAATGCAGAAACCATTAAGGATTTGATTGCTCCTAAATGTAAACCTGCAAATCTCCTATCAGCTAATGCTGGATATTTTTGGAAAAATTTAGTGTATGCTGTTAAAACTTTTTTAGCGTCTCTTCTACCAGTAACTATTACTGCTTCTGAAATGTTTATTGATTCTTCAATAAATTCTGCTAAACCAGGATCATCCCATCCTAATTCACCGTCAGCTAATACTGCTTCAAGATCTTTTCTTTTTCCTTGCATTGTAATTTCAGGATGTCCACTTGGGCCTGATTTTACAGTGTCAATTACTTTAACTTTATTCTTTTTTAAGAATTTTAAGAAATCTTTATCATCAGGGTTTATTGCGTCCATAACAACAGTTGCTTCTGAAACCTGTTCAGAATCTTTAGATTCCATACCCGGTCCTTTTACTTCTCCGAATATAATTGCAGAAATAGCTTGTGATAAATCATTACCATCGATGTCTCCTGCTTGGAACATATCCAGATGCATTTTAATTTCTTTTTTAGAAACTTTTGTTTTATCTCCTTCTTTAACTAATCCGAACGTTTTTTCTACTAATTGATCTCTAACTTCTTCGTCTAAGTCTTCAAAAGATGTTATTTCCATTTCATCTAATATTTTACCTATTCTTTCTGTTAGCTCTAATCTTTTAGCTTGATTTTCTTGTTGTAGTTTATCAGCATTTTCAGCCTCTCTTACTTCAGAAAAAGTTTGAAAAGAACTGATTTTATTCATTTTTGCCATTTTTATAAATTTTATTTATTTTATTTACGTATATCTTATATATCTCCTTCAAAATTGACTATTTTAATATTATAATCAAACTTTTCTTGTTTATATATTGCCTGGCGAGCTTTACCATGTTTATATAGATAATTATCCCACTCTTGCGTTCTAATGTCGTCAACAAAGTCGATTATTAAAACCTTGTCCTTTGATTCATGTTGCCTTAAACCACGTCCTATTGATTGCCTGATAATCACTTCACTTTTAAAAGATTCCGTAAAGAATATGTTGTGTATTTTTTTAATCGAGATCCCTGTTGAGAAAGTACCATAGGACGCAACGATGACAACTTCTTCACCGGCTTCCATTTTCTTTTTATATTCTTCTCTAATATCAGTATTGGTTCCGCCATCCACATAAAAAACTCTTTTATCGCTTTCTTGTCTAAGTTTTTCATATAATTTTTTACCGTGTTCAATCCTGTGAAAAAGGACAAGGCTATTCCTGGGTACTCTGGAAATAACGCTTGAGATAAAATCAAGACGTGCTTCGTTATTAATAATAAAATTTTGTTCAAGTTGGAAAACATCCTTTCTATCATATTTGTTCTGCGCAAGCTCTTGAAACGCTTGTCTTTGATTTTCTGTTGCATAGTTCATTTGAATTACTTTAACCAAACATTTTGCAATATGTCCTTGTTTTTGTAGAAAAGCCGCTTTGACTTCACTAATAACTGGACCAGTCTGGCTCATAAGAGTTAATTTATCAAGAGATCCATCTTTAGGAATTGTTCCTGAAAGACCAAATTTATATTTTGCGTTAGTACATTTTTGTAATATTGTTTTTATAGATGCGCTTTTTGCTTTGTGAGTTTCATCTACTAAAACAGCGTCAAATTGACTAAAATATTCTTTATCTTTTTTTACTAAAGATTGATATGTACCAATAATTATATTTTTATTACTTTTAATTTTTTTACCTGAATATATCTGTTGAATCTTTAAATTAACTTTATTCATGTAATTATATTCATGAAAATCTTCATGGGCCTGTACAACTAAAGATACGTTAGGTACTATAAATAATATTTTTTGAGCTTTTTTCTTTTCTAGCATATATGCAACAGTCATAAAACTAATTAAAGTTTTACCAGCTGATGTTGCCAACTCCGCTAAACACTTTCTAAATTTAAGTATGTTATATGCTGTTTCTATTTGATAATCTCTTGGAGTTATCTCAGCACCTTTAAAGAAATTAAGAGCCCATTCTTCAAATGCTTCTGCGTTAATATCTGGATCAATTAAACGTTTTATTCCGTTCATTTGAATCTCTATCTTATAATCTTTACAAATTTGTATAACATGCCTCCATAGTCCAGCTGGAATCCATTTGTCATCTTTAATATAAGAGACATAACCATCCCACACTCCTCGTTTTACTAACGGATTAAATCTCCAACTTTCAATTCTTTTTGTAAGGGAGATTGTAATCTGTTCTAACTCAAGTTCAGTAGCATCATCAATTCGTAGAAATTGATTATCATCTGTTAATGTTAGTACCAATTTTCATGAAACTATTTTTTATATTCTTGTCATATCGAGGCGATTCTTTATTGCAAAGCCCATATTGTCAAGAGTTTTTACAGAAGCTTCAATAAAGCTCTTCTGTGTTTCTAATAAATCTAGCAGCTGTCTATCTTCTGCTAAATCCGCTTCAAGAAATCTTTCTCGTTGCTTGTCGGTTAGTTTATAATCGTATTGATAATATTCTATCCACTTTGTTTTATACTTTTGATCAACTGTTGCTTTTTGTGCTCTCATCTTATTAGACATAGATGCAAGCTGTTCTACTAATATTTGTCGATAACTCAATGAGAACGAACTAACCTCTTCAAGGTTTACACCTTTCTTTAAATTAACTGTAAGTTCTTTTATTTTATCAGTCCAATCTAATCTTTGTCTTCCTAGATATTCGTCTAATTTAAGTATTTTATCTTTTAAATCTGCCATTGATTATTAGTTTAAAACAGTTGATTATTATTTTTATTTTTGTGTTTAATATAAACAGAAGTGCTAAGTTTTTTCTTAAACTTAGGATCTGTCATAGTTAATTTAGTTTCCGTAAAATCATATATAGAGCTTTTAAGTTTTAAAAAAGCTTTAATATTTTTTCTACGGTTTCGATCGTGTTCGAATTCGTCAAACTCATGATCTATCATTTCGTTAATTTCTTTATTTGTCATAGGTAAAATGCATCTAGTTTAGAATTACTAAAATATTCAGACAGATTTTTAAGACAATCGTCTTTTAAATAGTATGCTACTCGTACTAGATCATTTAAATCACCTAATTCTTTAGGATATTTATCTCTATTTTCTTTATTAACTCCGTCTAGCCATTTATCGTATTTTAAATCTAGCTTGGTATCATTAAGAAATTTACCCCACATAAATATTTCTTTACCTCTTCGAAGTTTTTGCATCATCTTCTCTTTACCTGTTTTGTCGTTATCAAACATATAACGTATTGTTGGTATTTCATCAAACTCTTCTGTTGATCTACCTGCTGTTGCTAATCCAATACTATTTGACATAAACATTGCGTCAATAGGACCTTCAAACATAGTGACTGTTCTTTGTAAATCAACTCTTAAAATACCAAAGAGTGTTGATATTTTTTTAAGACTTATTAATTCAGTTTCAGATACTCCAAGATCTTTATTCATTTCTTGATATATTTTTTCAATATCATACGTTAGGTATCTTGCGTTTCTATATTTGGAAAGAGCTCTTGTTTGAAACCCTATAACTTTTTTATTAGGGCCTAAATTAAGAACAACCATTCTTTTATCTTTAGGAGAATACATAAAGTTTTCAAGCTTATGAGATAACATTCTCCCTCTTAAGTAAAAATAACCAGGATCTCCTACTTCTATTTCTTTATATCCAAATGTTTTACTTAATTCTTCTCGAGTAGGGGCTAAGTCGTATATCTTTTTAAAGATGTCGTGTTCTAATACTTCTACAGTGTTTGCTTGTATTCTATGTTCCTGTATGAAATCTATAATAGCAATAGAATCTTCTCTATCTTTGAATCCTACGTGATGATCTTTTAATAAAGAATAAACATCTCCATGGGCAGAGCAGTTAAAACAATGAAACTGTAAACTATCCCAATATATATTACCTCTCTTCTTATGTGTATCTGTTGTAGAGTCTCCACAATAAGGGCATGCCAGGCTCAAACGGCCTGGCATTTCCTTAAGCATTCTTTTATTAGGGTCAGTGTGCTCGTTTACTACAACTTGCTTTACTAAGCTTCTAATTTTTTGCTTTAATGTTTCGTCTATCTTAGATGTCGAGGTCATTCAAGAAAGAATCTAGATCATCACTACTATCTGCACTTGTTGATTCTGTTGTTGAAGTAGTTTCTACAACTGGTGTAGATACTTCAACTGGCTTAGATGCCTTTGGCGCAGCTTTAGGTTTTGAAACCACTGCATCAATTGAACCTCCTGGATTTAAGTATTGACGTAAAATTCCGTTTACGAAATCTCTTGCATCTCCATCCCATACTTTATACTCGTAAGGCTCTAATGATGGTGCTGCATCTAATTCAGTTTTAATAACTGACATTGTCTCTTTTGTTCTTTCAGCAGCTTCTCCATTTACTGTGATTGCTGAAGTGCTTGCAGAGAATTTAGATTTATCGTAATTGTTATATTCACCTTGTCTTGTTATAATCAATTCAAAGTTTTTACCTTCGAAAAGGTCAAATACTTGAGTTGGTTCACCAAAAGCTGGCTTTAATTCCTCGTCAATCTTTTCCTTAATCTTATAACCAAACTTATACACTAAGTATTGTCCTTCTAGATCTGGATTTTGAGGGTCTTTAATTACTTTAATAAGAGAGTAGTATTGCTCACGTCTCTTTAATTTTTCACTCATCTTACGGTCAACTGCTGAATCGCTATTTCTTAGTTTGAAAAAAGCTTCTGCAATTGGACAACTTTCGCCAACAGAACTAGGTGAGTCAATTAATCGACCATTACCTGATGCATCTGTTAACCAGTGTACGTATTTTTTAACTAGTGAATTTCTTGGGTTTGCTGGATTAGGAACAAAGCGTACTAGTGCTTTATAAGTTCCATCTTTTCCTTGATCTGCACTCGGCTTGTATAGTACATCCGTTTTAGTGCTTTGTGTGTCGTGTGTTTCAACATCGCTTACGCTTAAGTTGAAAATGTCAAATTCTGCCATTTCTTTAAATCTTTAATTTCGTTAATTTTGTTAATAATCTTTAAATCTTTGATTGTTCGTTAAGGTACCTTTAAAAAACTTTCATTAATTATACAATGAATCTTTAAAAGGTTTCAAAATATAATCTTAAAATATATATCTCTATAATTTTCTATATGTGGATCCTTCTTCATCCATCCATCCATCAGCCTCTGGAAGCTTTATTAATCCTGCTTTTCTTAAAATATTTAGAGCTTCTGCTTCTGATATTCTGTTTTGTGATATCATATCAAACAATATCTCTTTTAATTTTAATAAGTGTGCCGAAGCTATCTTTTTCTTTTCCATTATTTTATTATTTTATTTATTATTATTGAAACTTTTTATCATATATGTAATATAAGCTTAGAGTTTTAAGCCTGAGGGTTAAATAACGTTTGAAGTAAGCTGTTCAAGAAGAAGGCATCGACCAAATCATCAAAAGGTTTTGGGATCTTAGAAACTTCTCCAATCTCATCAACACAATAATTAAATAGTTTAGAGGATGCTAGTTTCTGGTCTTTTATATTATTATCAATAAAAACTTTCCAAAGCATTGTTTTATTCATATTACCTTTACCAGCATGTTTCTTAATAGTTGAAGGTGCTACAGTCTCTAGAGCTTTAACATCTAATTGGTTTAGCATTTCAGCTTTTAGAAGGGCTGCACCTGCTGCCATATCAATAATATTATTAGTTCCCATCTTAGAACCAAAAGAAGTTCCTTCAAAACCAATAATATAATTGTCTTTAGTTTTAGTTATCTTTAATATAATATCAATAAGGTCTTGAGCGGTTCTTGAATATCTTCTAACTTTAGATATTTCAGCACTTGAATAGTTATCGCTTTTATCCCAGTCGGGCTGATAAATTAATGTGGTGTCTTTTAGAAGAGAAATGTCTTCTTGTTTCTTTTGATCTTTTTTAGTTCCTTGTCCTCTTTTAATATAAGACACAAAGTGATATGAATCCTTTGAATCATCGTGAATACAAATACCAGGTGAATTTAAAGAGAAGTCTACTGCTACGTAAATCATTCTTATAGTTTTTTACCGATTGCAGCACCAAGAGCGGCACCAACTAATCGAGAGGTTAGCATTTCATACATTATTCCTTTTTCAATACCTAAGACTTTAGCAACTGCTTTACCAATTGTTTTTCCTAAAGCAAACCCAGTAAGACCTCCAAAAATAGAACCTAATATACCTTCATTAGTCATTTCATTATTAAGTCTTTCAACATCGTATGTTCCATCTTCCTGCTTGTATTCTGATACAAATTCTTCAAGAGCAGAATCTACTTTTTCTTCTAAAGATTCAGTCCACTCCGACTGTAAAGATTCTTGCAATATTTGAAGTTCTGCTTCAGTTGCATTGGCATTTGTCATGTAATCTAAAAATGTTTTCATATAGTATATATCTTAATCAATTTCTAACTTTAAATTAAATTTATTATAATAAAAGTTAATTGTAAATGTGTTAAACTCCGCTATGTTAGAACTCATGTTTAATTCCAGTTCGGTAATTGAGTTCATAATAGGTTTTTCAAATGTAGCACTCATAACATGTATTCCTTCAGCATCTAATATTTGAAGCTTTAAATCATCAATAAATGGAGCTCTAACAGATTTAGAATAGTAATACAAAAGAGTGTCTTGTAAAATCCAATAATTTATATACCCATCTAATAGTTGCAACTCTACTTGAAATTGTCTTTCAATTGTGTTTTGAATAGGTATGGATCCTCTATGATATGTAATAGTACCATCATTTGGTGTTTGTTCTACAGGATCAAATTCAATTCCAGGAATTGCAATACCTTGTATTGAGTAGTTAATAAAATCAATAGGTTCTGTAATTAAATTCCCAGGCATTCTGTTTAAATACTTCCTGTATTTATCAGCCACTTCAACCGGTATAAATTTACGAGGAAATTTAAAGTTAAATAAGTTATTTCTACTGTTTAATATCATTATATAATATTTACTTTACCGTGATATAGAAGAGATTCTGTTTCTCCATTCTTTAAGTTAATATAAAACTTATCTTGATTTATATTAGTATCTTCTTTATCAAATCTTGTTGCGACTGCCTTATTTACTTTAAATAAAACTTCTCCATTTCCTAAATCGATATCTGGGAAAGTAGGGTTGTGGCTAACTTGTTGTTCCACTGCCCCTGATTTAATAATTAAAACAATATCATCAGCATTAACCAAACTTATAGATTCTAAAGAATCTCCAGCTGGTTTAGCAATACTAAATTTAATAAAGTTATCAGACACTTTAGATAAAGTTATTTCTCCTTCTCCATTTTGAGAATAATCAATTTCATTCGTTGACTCTATTTCAGTTCCTTGTAGTGTTATATTAGTAGATCCTGCAACAACGCCATATACATTAATAGCAACTGGCACATATTTAGTTTCTCCTATAACAGGTCTTGATGAGTTAACAAATTGATTAATTTCTCTATTAACTGATGTATTGTCTAGTTTATTGTAAATTACAGTTGGAGAATAATTTCCACTTAAATTTATTTTAGACATTCTTCTACCATATTTCTTAGGCTTATTGTATATTAAAGAAGCTCTTTTTAATATTTGTGTATTATCTGTTTCATTATAAATTCTCATAGATACTTGTAATAAAAAGTTACTACTTACTGAAGAATTTAAAATTACAGGTCTGTATATTAAGTTTTGATCAAAATTTGAAACCTGTGAGAACGTTGATTGATATGTACTTATATAATTTAAACCTATTTGTTCACTAACTTCAACATCATAAAAAACTGTAATGTCATCTGATGTTGTTTCTATTCTACCATTAATATAGTTTTCAAATCCTGATTGAGAGCCGTCTTTAGTTCCATATATTTGAAAATAGTCTCCATTAGGATCTTCATTTAAATTAACAGCTATATCTACGAATTCGTCTTCTTGTGCTAGTGTTATTTCTTTTTCATCAGCAATTTCAATATAATCATATCCTGTAACAGTTTTAACATCAGATATTAATCCTAAAGATATTTCATAATTTGCAGTTGAAAGTATTGCATCAGATCCTGTCCCAAAAAAAGTTTCAGAAAACTCTAAATTTTTGTTAGCGTCTGACATGTGTATTAGTGCAGGTACTTTAATTTCAATATATTTTGAAAAAGAACTATCAACTAAAGTAAATGGATTAGGATTTTGAACCTCAAAGCTTGAAGAGTTTAAATAAACAACAGAAGTAAAATAACCATATTCTCCTGAATTTCTTTTTGCTTTTACTTGGAATAAAAATCCTTCGTATCCTCTACCACTAAAACTATATCCTGTTCTTAAGTGAAGTCTTATAGTATCATACCATACTGCCTGTACTTGTGAAGATTGAACAACTCCTAAATTAGCAGAACTTGTTCCTTCCCATTCTTGAGAATTTAAATAATCTAAATCATTTCCTAAAAGTGCTAATGTATTTGAATTATCAGTTGGTACTGCATAGTATCTTCCAACTTCTCCCGGTGCTGTTTTAATTGTATTACCTGTTTCCTGTTCTGGTCTTGCATATAAAGAATTAGCTCTGTCACCAACCATTAAATTACCTCCAATAAAAGAAGTACCTAATGCGTTTTCATAAGAGTATGTGTAATTTCCATTTGTATTAGGACTATAAGTTACTATTCCACCAACTGGCGTTTGAGCAACTCCATTTATATAGAACCCAGATTGATTATCTATTGACACATCATTTAGATTAAATTTATATGTCATTCCATTCTTTAAGATTAGCTCTCTAGAAGCGAAATTGTTTACATATACATATCCATTTGCAACATTTACTGTAAAATTAACAACATCACTTCCTAACTCGTGAATAAGCATTCTATCAGCACTATTCGTGTTTGATGTGTTTAAGTATTTAAGTTGACTTCCGTTTTCGTCATTTTCTATTTTAGCATTATCAGTCGCGCTTTGATCGTGATAGATAAATTCTAATAGTACGTCTTCGTCAAGTCTTGCAAATTTAGATGATTGCGCCATTGTTATTTTTTATATTTTAAAATCTTAACCATTTTGGAGACCAATAAAGTCCTATTCCAATAGTAGGTCCTACACTAATTACTTGATTTGGATTTAAATTTAATCCATATCCAACTCCAAATCCTACAGACCATCCTGACTTTCCTATCATAGGTCTATTTAATTCATCATTTACTAAATTTAAATTTTCAATCCTAGTAAATGTTAAATTAGGATATGGCGAAGTTATTTTTAAGCTATTTCCTTCAGTTGTTTTTATAATACCCGCTGTCAAACTAATACCTTGACTAAAGTTAAACTCTGATGAAAGTAGGCTAAATGAAGAATCATTAACTCTTAATCTTAATGATCCATCAAAACTTCTCCAATTATATTTATCCCACTCTTTATTATCAAATATTGAAAGTGTTGTTGTGTCTGCTTCTTTTGTAATAATAGATGTTGCGTTAATTATAGAATCTTTAACCTCTAGATCTGCACTAATTACTGAATTAATCTCTTCAACGTCTTTATTTATGCTTAAAACATTGTTATATTTTTTAAGAAGATTTGCTTTAGATTTATTTAAATCTGAAACCTCTAATTCATAAGATCTTATCTTAGCAATAGTTTCTTCATTCTTATTTTTCTCAAATTTAATAGTATCTAAACTCGCTTTATAATTATTTAAGTTTCTATTAGATATTTTTTGAGCATTATCTATTTCTATCTTTAAGTTTTCTATTTGATTACATTGTCTTAAAAAAAGCAAAACAAACAAAGAAACTCCAATGAAAATTAGAGTATTCTTATTTAATATTTTATCAAGTATGTATTTATAAAAAATCATATTTTATATGTGTTGCATTCTATTTAAAAACTCTCCACTTCCAATACCTGTTGAAGTTATTGTTAACATACCCGCATACATTCTTGATGACGATCCTCCACTCGGTGGCATTGTATTATTACCAGTATCTGACATATATATGTCTGCTCCAGATGAAGAAGGATCAGAGTCAACGTCGTATCCTAGATTTAGACCGCTTAATTGAGTTGTTTGAATTGAAAATTGTTGCATACCTACCGGGTTTGAATTTGGGCCTATGTACCAACAGCTTACTTGTAGGTTATATGTTTCATTTGGTCTCCCAGTATATACGTGATTTCCTTGTTGGTTTGTTATAACACTACTTGAAAATGCCCATTCCCAATTTATACCACCGCTTCCAAGAGATGTTTCTACTGCTGTTTCAATAACGTCTTGTGTTAATACACTTGGAACGTTACTAGAATACGTATACTCTGTTGTAGTACCTGTAGATCCTATTGTAAAAGCGGTATCGTATGTTTTACCAATACTAGTAGTACCGTCCGCTGCGTATACATCGCCGTCATGTGATATTGAAGCATTTGCTTGAGGTCCTGAAGCATAAACTATTGCAGGGTCATCTACAAAATAATAATCATTAGGTGCGTTTACTGTAATTGTACCAGCTCCTTGAGAACCTGGAGTTCCAGTATGTCCATCACTATAGCTTAATGCTCCTGATGTGTTAGGGGTTGTTGGTTGAAAGTTTAATACTGCATTAAATGAAGGATTATAGCTTGTCTCTACAATAACACCTTGTATTGTGTCTTGAATATATGATCCTGAGTTTGCATATCCACTTGGAACTAACACTTCATAATTATATGAGTATGGCCCGTTATCGGTTTGTGTTGTGTTTGCAGGGAATGGCTGTTGACTCGCTTGAGGTCTAACATCAGTTGAATTACCTAATGTAAATGCTGGATGTCCACCTGAAGAAGGAACTGTGAGCGAAACGTTTCCAGTCCAATCTGGTATAGTAAACGAGCTCGGTACAAACCCTTGATTTGATCCAGCGTCACTCCAATATAAATCATCTAATCCTAAATATATTACTTGAGGAAGTTTTTTAACAACGTAAGTTGAACCTGTTGCTGTATAAAAGTTTTCAGTTGTATTAGGATCTAAAGTACCTGTAACAGTATAATTGCTATTTGCTTGATTATAAGTACCTGTTAAGCTAGTATCTGCTCCTCCTATAATCGAAAGAGAATTGTTAGATACATTAGCATCTCCTTGGCTTGTTGAATCACTAATATTAGGATCATTGTCTATTGTGTATGAAAATGAGTTTAGATCAGGTGTTGAATAAGTTGATTCACCGTTAGTCCAATCTTGACCATTACATAAATACCACCCAGCATGCTCTCCTATACCAGCACCAACCTTTATCTGTAAAGGGTGCGAACTTACCGAATTTAATGTTTCTTGATTTATAAATTTAGTTGAATCTGTAAAAAAAGAAGGAACCATAGACACTATAGTACCTACTGGAACCACCCCTCCGATTTCATCAACACTTTTAAAAGTAATTTCACCATCTGAATCAACAGATACTGCAATTTTATCTACATCAGCACTTGTATCACTTATTGTTAATCCATCATTTACTGTAAGATTATTAAATTCAGCTTCTAAAGTTGTTGTAAATAAGTTTTCGTCTATTGAAACTAGCTCTGGAGATCCTTCTGTTTTTCTCCAAATAAATTTGTCAGCAACACTGTTAAATATATTTGTATCATTTACGTTTTGAGTGCCTTTAAACTTAAGAGTTAGTATGCTACCAACTGTCATTGGCTGCCCGTTATCTCTTAAATCAAACGTAAAAGATGTATCTGTATTACCGCTATATTTTAATTCTAAATTACTTTGAAAAGGATCATGTCTGTGTATTACAAATTGTGAATTACCCTCTGGTAAATCATATTGAAAGTCATCTGTTTTATATCCTATAACAACAGCTGGTGGATTAGCTATACTAGTTATATCATGTGCTGGTAAAATAGTATCAACTGTTTGTTGACCTGGATCACCTATATTTATTTTCCAAATATCTTGTCCATTAGTACCTTGAGCACCTTGAACTCCTTGATCACCAATTTCTCCTTGAAAACCTTGATATCCAGTAACTCCTTGAAAACCTGTAATTCCATCAGTACCCTGTGAACCCTGGGGTCCTCCACCATTAGCAACTAACTGATCAAAGTTATAGTTAACTTTGTCTAATTTAATGTTATCAGTGTCTGATATTAATATTTGTTTTAAATTAATTGCCATCTTATAGTATATTTATTATATATTTGTTTTTTATTGAGATATAGTTAAATTAATTACATTAATCAAACACAAAATTAATTATACTTGAATTTGTCATGTTAAGTACGTCCCAAGTCCATGTGTATTCTCCAGCCAATAATGGAACTGTATCTGTATCTGTTCTACTTTGATTACTAGAACCAACATCTCCTTCTAGTGATACACTTAAAGTTGTACTAAATCCGTTAGAACCAGTTATAACAACATTTGCTATAGCCCAATGGCTTTGGTTACTATTTGTTGCTATTAATTTTAAAGTTCTTCCGTTTTGTGTATATATGTCGATTACTCCGCCAGTGCCGTCGACTGTAGGTGGGTTTCCACTATTCCAGTCTATTATATTAATTCCAGTATTTCCAGTTATATTGTCATTACACCTTATTGCTTTACCAACTTTAGATGTTGTTAGTATATTTGAAACATATACGTTGTTTCCACTAAAACTACCTTCAATAATAGAAGAATAAGGTGATGAACTATTAACTATATTTTGTTCATAAACTTTAACTAGTGGAAATTGACCGCCAACTGATCCTATCCAATTATAGTGAACGTATACAACACCGTCTACGCTTTTTATGTTGCTTAATTGATTTAGAGCCGGCCCAGTAGGTATATTGTCTGTTGCATAATATATAAAATCAGGAGTGATGCTACCATACATTGAACATGCACTAGTTCCGGATTGATTAGATAGCTGTAAGTTAGTTTCTTCATAAACATACTCTTCACTAATTGAATCTCCTAAGAATTGACTTCCATTCCAGAACCTACGTAATCCATTAACATCATTAGATACTTTATACCATCCGCCGTTAGCGTTATTGTTATTAGAGTCCATTAGCGTTGTTGCACTTGCAAAATCTGTTCCGTCTATTTCAAAAATACCAGTCGATGTAACACTTCCATTTAAGGCAGTAACACTAAGATCATATCTTAAGTTTACATTGCTTACAACTGGACAAGATACTATTGATGTAAATGAACTTCCATTCCAAAATCTAGCAACACCGCCAGTTGCATACCATTTATTAGCAACGGCGATAGATCCTGCGGCTCCATTAACAGAAGTGTATAACGTAGATCCTGTTAAAGCGTTTGAAGTATCTATCCATTCACTTATTCCGCTAATATTAGTAATTTCATAATTCTGCTGTGAATTACTACATGCAACTCCAGAATTATCTCCTGGTACTGAAAGCGCTATTGTTAATGTTAAAGGTACTCCTCCTGGATTTGTTCTCCAATATAAGTTGTTTTCGTTTAATTTTACTATATTTACATTTTTATGTAAAATCGCAGAAGAGCCTGTAATACTATCTACGTCTAAAGTATCGTCCGAAGAATTTAAAGTAAGATCTACCGTATAATTCGTATTTGGATTACTATATAGGGCGTTTACTTGAGTGTCTCCACCTCCTATAATAATAGTAGTATCATCCCCTGCAGTACCTCCTAATTCTCCAGTACCTGCTGTACCGCTATCAATAACATAATTAAAACTATTTAAATTAGGAACAGCATGTGCAACTAATCCATTATCAAATTCCCAAGTTTTACCATTAGCTAGATACCATCCTCTAAAAGGTCCTTCTTCTCTTCCTCTACCATATATTATATTTAATTCATTAGCTTGATCTTCACTTAAAGATCCTGCATCGTTTATATGAAAATTAATATTATTAAAATCTTCTCTTCTTAGAGATATTACAGAACCTTCAGGAAGAGCGCTAAAAACTTCAACTTGATTTTTCCAAATGACATCACCATCAGTGTTTGTAGATACTAGAACTTTTCCAATACCTGCGTTTGAATTATATTTTAAAGAATTTACTATAACTGGTTGATTAAATACTGAATTCGTTGAAAACGATGTTAAATCATTTTCATCAATTGAAAGCAGGTTTTGAAATTCATTTTGAGCATCTAAATATTGTAAATTATATTCTGTTTGATCTAAAATATTATTTACATGTAAATATCCTGCGATATTTGGATCGGCTGGTAAATTACCAAAATCAACAATATTAGTTGATGACGTTACATCATTGATTCTATATCCAGCGTCTGAATTATTTAAGCTAAAAGATAAATTAATCTTATTTTGCTTAGCATAGAACGTTGCAACCGAACTTTCATAATTTAAAGGAGTATCATATCCATAAGGATCCGGGCCTTGGGTTCCGGAGCTCCATAATATGGAGTCATCTTCTCCACCGATAATAATAGGTATTGCAGAATACTCTGATAATCCATTGTCTTGAAATAATGGAATCAAAGTATCATTATCTTCTCCGCTTATTATCTTCCATAGAGAATATCCGGCTAATCCAGTAGAGCCTTGATGTCCTAATGGACCTTGAAAACCTACCAGTCCTTGAAAACCTCTTTCACCAGTAAAACCATCATTACCTTGGGGTCCTAGTGGACCTGGTACACCACCTAATGATAGCAAACCAAAATTATAATTAAGTTTATCTAATTTATCACTAGCCCACCAGTAATCACTATTGGGATCTAAATCGCTTCTAAATATTTCTTGAACTCTGATTGGCATCTATTATGCTTGTATTTTAATATGAAGCTTTAAATTATATTTATAGCCTATTCTTTTATTATATATTAGTCTAAAACTTAAACCATCCGTTTGATCTCCTTGTATCTCAAATCCAGTGTCTAGTTTAAAATTATTTTCTTTTAATTCTTGTACATTATCAACTGAAACAAATGATGTTTCTAAATCTTTACCTTCAATACCATAAACACTAATAGATTCTATAATAAACCTATTAACAATATTATGATATACATATTTTTCTAAATCGTCTTCTATTGTTGTTTTATCTCCAAATGAATTTTCAGAGTCTACGTATTTTTTAAATTTATGATAGATGCCATCTTCTAATAACTCGTTATAAATTGATCTTGGTAAATAAAAATCAGCTATAATGTCTTCATTATTTTCAACCCAGTGGATTGATGCAGTGTCTAATTTATTAAATCTTATTCTATCTAACGCGTCTAAACTAGTTTCTTCCGTTGAAGAAAAATTAGTTAAGTCATACTCATCTTTTACTTTCATTATAGTTGAAACCATAAATGATTTTAATTCAATTGGTGTTAAAGTTCCATGTGCTTTTTCTCTATTTAAACCAGGCAATGATTTTGTAAAATAATCGCTAGCATATTTAGATTTAAATACATTAAAGTCTTTTTTATCAATTGCTATTTCTCCAATTAATGGATATAAAGGTAGTTTATCAGATGTCTCAGACAATTTTAATAAGTTTTTAGAATTTTCATCATTAACCTTATGAAAATGCATATTGTTAATAAAACCATAAGAAGAGTCTACATTTTTATAAGAAGCAAACGATACTCCCAGGTATCTAAATTTATTATAGATTAAATTAGCTCTCATATCTGCCTTATCTGGCTCTATTGTGTTTTCTCCTAATTCAGGAATAAGCAAGCTCTGTTCTGTGTTAATATCTGTAAAGCTGATACAGTCCTTAAATAAAGGATCATAACCGCCATTCATTCTTCTAAGAATTGTAAAATATCCTCTGTCGTTTCTTCCTGATATAACTTTACCTATTTCACCAGAAAAAAGCTGATATGATTTAGGTCTATCTCCATCTGATGAATTTGTTAGTATTGAGGGTTTTAAAAACTCTACACCATCTTGAACTTCTAATACAAATTCATTGTATTTTATATTTTCTTTATTTACTGTAATATATTCTATGTCTCCGAATTTATTAAATCTTTGAGCAAATTTATAAGAAACAATTTCTTCTAATACGTTTTTCCAACCAGATTTTCCAGTTTTCCAATATTTAAACTCAACGTCATTAGCTAAAGCCGCCATAGCAGCATCCCCTAATACTTGGGCTCCACTTTCTACCGGAGAACCTTCCTCACCAGTGTTTGGATCTATATCAGGAGTAGGATTAAATAAAACAGGCCTTCCGTTTACTATAATTTCCGAGTCATTAGGAATAGAAAGTACTTTCATCCCATAAATATTGCCATTCCCAGTGTCAAAATAAATCCATGAATAGTTATTTTCGTTATCTGGTGTTACATGTTCTGTAAATTTAGCTCCTAATAAATTTGAAGGAAATACGGAATAACCCTCTGTTGGGGCATTCCAATCTGTTCCAGCTAAATCTAAATTAAATGGTATGGTTGAATCAACCAAAATAGGAGTAGTAATACCTGTAACTGGATCTGTTGTTTCGCCACTTATAATATCTGTTTGATTATAAAGCATCTCTCTTTCTAACCAGCCGGCAACGTTTAAAACTATATTTAATTCTATAAATACACATATAAATTTAAAAGTATCGTTTTTTACAACTTTATAATTAACTTTATTTGATTTTATTGTGCTATTTGAATTATACGTTAAGACAACTCCAAACTTAAAATCGTTAATTTCAGAAGTTTCAATAAATTCAGTAGGTTCAACCTTTTCTGTTTCCTTTCTTTTTTTGTATAAATATCTTAATCCTCTAAAAACTGTGCTAGAATTTAATTCTCCAGTACCTTCTCTAAATTTAGTAAATAAATTTTTAAACTTATCATCAACCCATACATCATTTTCAAAATCTTTATATCCGTTCCATTTAAAATATAAACTGAAGTAATCTGTGTCTGTTGATTTTAGTTTTTCTAATGTAAAATCTCCATCTGTTTTAAAATCTAAATAAGAATTTAATCCATTTAAAGTTCCATTTTCAGTTATAAATCTTTTAGGTATTTTATTTATATGGAAATGTTCCATATTTAAATTATCAATAGATCTTCCTGATTCTATTTTTATATTGGGAGATAAATTATCTGCACCAAAAACCTCACTTGCATTTAATAAGTATGGTTTATTTCTAGCGTTAGTAGCTCCTTTCAGTTTAAATTTCATAAACGTTGGAACCACTCTACTTAAAAGAGAAGTTTCCTTAAGTTTATTTTCAGAAAGTCTATCATACTCTGATCTTATATTAATAGAGTTTTGTTCCGTATTTCCAATTTCTTCTTGTTTTAAAACAGGAATCAAAGGATTATTAAATTTTTCAGAGCTTAATTCATATTTAAGTTCTCCTAAATCAGAATATTGAGTACTATAAAAATCGAAATCGAAATCTTTTAAATCGTATGCACTAAATTTTCCAAAACTAGGTCTAAATTTATCATATAATTGAATATCGCCGTCGCTAGGTATAGATATATTATTTTCTAATATAACTCTATATAAATTAGAATCACCATAGTCGTTTACTATTGCAGTAATTCTAACATATTTATTTAAGTTGCTAAATTTAAAATATTGATTAACTTTAACGTCTCCTAACTCTGATTTATCAACAAAGAATGCTGCTCCTTTTTTAGAACCTCCAACTGGAGTAAACATACTCCAATCATTAAAGTCAGTATCTATTGGTGGATTGTTTACAAGAGTATTTGAAAGATTTGCGTCTCCAGATTCTCCATGTACAACACTTACAAACTGATTAAGATTTTGATTATAAATACCAAACACCAGTCTTTTTCTATTATCTCCGTTAGCGTAATCCTCTATAGTTATTGTATCTTTATCAACTATAATTTTAAATAATTTAGATTTTTGATCTATTACTCTACCAATCGCAATAGCGACTGATTGAACTCCTCCTTTTGTTGAGAACCTGTTATCAACAGATTTACCAGCATCTAAATTTTCATCTGCTATTAAAGTAAAATCATATAAACTATAATTTTCTATTTTAATTTCAGTTTTATCTGCAATAAATAATCTATCATTGTGATTAGGTGTACCAGTAACTTTAAAGCTAATAAATCCTTTATTTGAAATAGATTTATCAATTGCTTTAACTTTGTTATCGGATTTAGTATATTCTATTATATCGATATCATCCGAATTTTTAGAAATAGGAATTCTTAAATCTTTAGAAAAATTTAAATTTCTAATATGCATATAATCTTTATCACTATACTTTATATAATTTAAAGTTGGCTTATTTAAATCGTCTGTATTTGGTAAAAAATCTTCTGGTATTAATTCAGTGTTTTGTAAATCATACGACGTCTCAACGCTTTTTGGTGCAACACTTATAGTATTAGATGAAGATATTGTATTTATCTTAAAAGTACCTTCTTCAATATCATCGACGTATAATCCAAAATATCTGTATATTTCATAGTCTTCAGCATTAACGTCATCAAACATAAATTCCATGTTGATTAAATTAGCTGAAATTAATTCACTATTTTCAAAACCAGATGTTATTAATTCGTTTGCGTATATTTCTGGAGTTTGTTCTTTTAAATATTCAGAATTCATCAAACCTAGCTTGCTAGCAAAACCTCCTTTAGAAGTATCAATACCATTATATGATATTTCTCCTTGTTCTCCAAAATTAAAATCTAATGAAGACGTTGGCATTGCTTTACTAAATACGTGATTATATAAATATTGTCCAACATTACTATTTCTAGTTAGATCAAACGTCTTTATAATAGTTGCATCTTTTAATAAGTTTAAAATTCTGCTATTTTGCCCTTCAGTTGTTTCTTCGTATTTATTTTTATAATCTACGTCTAAAACCCTATACACTACAAATTTTCTAGGTACTCTTCTCTCTAACCATATTGGAGCAAACATTTTATATTGCTCATCATATAGCTTTGTTGAATTAAAACTAGCTCCGTAATTATATTGATTTTCATATTGATATGAATATTCTGAATATGGAGTAATATCTGAATTTTTTCTTAATGTTTCAAACCTTTCTTTAACAGGTACTCCTTTAAAAAATTGGGCAACATCATTTGAATATTCTCCATTCTTTTTAATTTCAAATTTTTGGAATTTTACTTTAGAAAGTGTATTGTTTGCTTTAAAAGAGCTTAAAAATATATCCTCACTAGAATCTACTATTAACTTAATGTTACTAGTAAACTTTGGATTAGTTCTAAGTAATGCAAAAGAATTATTATCTAATTCATTATTTTCAATATTAAACTTTATAGCCATCTATGGGAACTCTTTTTCGTTAGATTATATATCTGTATTTTAACCGCAGTCTAACCAGATAATTATTAAACAAAATTACCTTAGTTCTTGAATGTACTGTTGTCCTCCAATTCCTCCACCGGAAGCTCCAGATGTATTTATAAAGTTAGATAACATTGAAGAATTAATAGAATTTATATTTTTACCAGTTGTTTTGTATTTTGCAAAAACCTCTAAATCAAATTTAAAATCTTTATCTTGTGAATCTAATATATCAATACCTATATTTTTAGAATAAGTTAAATTTTCGTATGTTGTTCCAATAGCTCCTGCAATTCTACCAGTACCTGTATCTCCAACTCCATTATAATCAGTCATTCTGTATTGGAAAACTAAATCTATTATTACACTATTATTTCCGTTTGCACTTATAACCTTTTTACCAGATTTATTATTAGCATTCACAACATGTGATTTATTATCTAGAGGCGAAAGATATAAGAAAGATCCACATGATTTTCCACCTAATAAATATTGATCATTAGGTTCAAACGATGTTTTAATAGATGTTCTATATGGATTTGATGAATCCGTTGTTACAGAATCTACTGTTAATTTTAAAGGTATTTGTTTTTTACCATTAATTTCGTTAGCTCTAAGTGATGCTGTTTTAGGAATACTAAAGAATCCGTTAGACTGTAAATCTACAATATCAGAATCTGGATTTTCTACAATAGCTGGGTGATTTACGTGTACCAATACACCGTCGTCATAACCATATACTGATCCTATTGGTATTGGATCACTTAGTATAGGATCTGATGTAGAGGTTCTACAAATACCATTCCAAATATAATCTATAGTGTTGTTTCCAGCTGTAGCATTTGGTACCCAGTTTACACCAGAAAAATCATAACATCCGTTTGATCCAACATCAGTCACTCCAGTTATACCGTATGTTTCTTGTACACCATATTCAAAAAGATCAAAACCACTTTTATTATTTGGTATATCATTTGCTTGATCATCTATATAAAAAGTATTGTCGTTTGCAATATTTTTAAATCTTGAATATATGAATTGTCCTCTTAACTGAGTTGATTGTTCAGGTCCTTCATTAAAGTAATCATATACTAAATCTTCAAGTTCAAGATTCTGATAAACGATAGGTACTAAATCATATTTACCTTCGTTTGTATAATAAGAATCTGATGCTGTTACCGTGTCAACTGATCCATTTCCAAGACCAAATGTAGTATTTGTTGAAGAAATCCAAGATGGTTTAGAAGTGTCTCCTAGTATTCTTGCGATTAATTCAAGATCTGCTCCTTGATTATTTGATAATTTAATTTTAAAGTTTTTAGTTACAATATGCCCTTTGTAATTAGTTTCAGGTAATTCTTCAGTATAATATCCTGCGAATAATTTAACTCTAGAATTATTTGTAACTGGAGTAACGTTACCATCTTCATCTATAATTTCAACAGTGAGTTCTCCAATTGCACCTTCTATTTGAGATCTTAATCTCGTAATTTCGTTCTGTAATTCTAGTAATTTATCGTATATTGATATTGGCGATTGTTCTTGCGTTAAAAACCCAGAAGCTAAAGCATTTGCAGAGTGTGCAAAATATTTATCTCCAGCTGTAAAATTATCGCTAATGTGTTCAAATACACCGGCTGATGTTAAATCATCATTAATATCTACTTTTACAGAATCTAAATTATTTGAAGAAACTAAATCTGATAAAGATTCAGTTGAAAGCTCTCCTTCAGGAAATTCTACTTTTATAATATCTGACCAATCGCTTGTCACTGGATTTGCAGGGAAACCTGCTTCAGAAACTGATTTAACCATTACCTCAACAAATTCTCCTGAATTAATAGGAACGTCTATAGAGTTAAAGTTTACCGCCTGTGCGTCTTCTTCACTTTCAGTAATCCATTTATATTTACCGTCTTCTCCTTTTTCTCTTTTTCTAACAGGACCGTCAACCTCTACCCAGTTTGAAAAAGCAGCTGTTTTAGAAGTTTGACTACTACTGTCATTAAATTCTATTTGTTCAACTTGACTAGTTTTACCAGAAGTTGAAACGTATCTATATCTTATTTTAAATTGAACTACTTCTTGTGAAAGTCCTTCTCCGATTTTAATAGGATCCGGAACTGGCCAAAAACCTCTAACTCTAAATTTAGGGCTAACTGTATTCAAATCAGAAGATTCAGCAGAAGCTTTTATCTCAGAAACAATAGAAGAATATAATTGAGTAGATGCTGCTTTGACAGCTATTTGAGAATTTAATTCATTTCTTTGTTTATCTCTTTCTACAGTAGACTTAAACTTTTTAGTACTTAGTAAAGTTTTCTTTTGCTTAATAGATTCATTTAAATTCTTTAAATTTTGCTCTTCAGCTATTTTATCAGATTTTAATCTTTGAATCTTTTGTGTTGTTGTATTATTAGTTAAGTGTTTATTAATTTGTACAACTTTTAAATTTTCTGCAGAAACCGTAGGAGATTTTGGCATTACACCAACGCTTGATGGTGGAATATAATCAACATTTAACGATTTAATAAATTGACCAAAGTCTGCAACCTCTTCTCTATAATAAGAAGATAAAGTTTGTTTTCTACCGTCTGCTCCGTTAATAATTAATTCATTTGAATAAAAAGAAACCCCTGGAGAATAATCATCCGATGGTATGTTTGATAAAGCGTCTATTGGTTTTATAAAAACTATCTGTCTTTCATCAAAACCAACGTTTATTTCTATATCTAAATCTGAATCAACATCTCTATATACACTTAACATTTGAGTGCCTACTTTAATAGACTCATACCCTTCAATTAATTCTAGTTCTATTTGAGAAGTTGAATTATCTATTGATTTAATTAAATATCTTGTTCTAAGTTTTCCAGAGTTAACAACTAAAGAGTCATTTACTTTTAAAACCTCAGTGTCTTTAAGTGATTTAGAAGCATCTGAGTAACTTAACTTATCAACTGTGAATAACTTAATAGTTTTTGTTTGAGTTATACCATCAACAAGCTGTGATCTCTGTTCATTAGTTATTTTAATTACGTCAAATTTACCAAAATATTGAACTGATCTTACTGGTAATTCAATAACCTCTGAATCAACGTAGTGTTTTAGATTATTTTCTGCAATATCTGATTCTAGTTTAGAATGACTTATTTCGCTTTCTCCTTTATATACTTCTTTAAATCTTTCTAAAGTTAAAGGATCTGACCCATCAAAAATAAATCTTTCTATATAAACTCTTTCAGTTTCTACAGGAATTTGACCACTAACATCTAATTTAATAGTTAATAGTGGATTTAAAAAGTCTTCAAAAAATTCGTTTGATTTTGTATTAAACTGAGTTGGTGCCGCTAATGATGTAATAGGAGCCGAAGGTCCTTTTAATTTAGATGTAAATAATGTTCTATATGTACCATCTTTTAATCTTACATTTGCGCCTCCTTTATCAACATTCGTAATTGACTCTAAGTTTTTATTAAGTCTTTCAATTTCTCTTTTCAAATAACCAAATGCAGGTATCTGTACTGATTTTACACTACCCTCATTTGATGGATCATATAAATCAACAGTAACTGTTTGTTTATCTGTAGAAATCGCTTCATTAATACGATTAAAAGTTTCTAAAGAATTAGTATTTAATTCTAGAAACTGTTCTAGTAATTGAGATATTGAATTTTGTGCACTCATATTTATTATCTTATAATGTCAAGTTCAAATGTCTTGTTTGTTTCGTCTACGCAAATAAGCTCAACGTATGGTTTACTACTTATTAAATCTGAAGAATTGATTGTTTTCTTTAAAACCCAACCGTTATTTACGTCAGTATATATGTTAATTTGTTTATGGAATTTATAAAAACCTTTTCTAAATACTAATTTAATAACTTGTCCTTCTTTAAAAGAATTAACGCTGTCATCTAAATATATATTTAGATCATTTTGGAATACATCCTGGTCGTTTAAATAAATTCTTACAAGGTTTGTGTATTTCTTAACAGTTGTCCATATACCTTTATCAATTGCAAGAGCAGGATTATATTCATTACCCGCATTAATCGCATCTAATACTACGTTTGTATTTATATCGTAATTATAAACTTCATTTAATACGTATCCATAATTTTTATTATGTATTTTTACTTTATTCTCTATTGAGTTATCTACTGCAATACCATCACCAGGTACTATAACATCTGTATTATACTGTACTTCAGTTGGTATCTCTCCGTTAATAATTTGGTTTATTCTAATGTTTGTTGCAGATATTAAATCTAAAACAGAACCTGAATTTTCAAAATTTAAAGAAGCATTTTCAATAGCGACCTCGAGTTCGTCAACTCTTATATTTAAATTTTCTTGTTGTACTGATGTTAAAAATAAGTTTTCTAAACCATTAACTTTATCGGCTAACTCATTAAATTTATTATTTGAATCTGACAATACCTTTGCTGCGTTTTCAAGAGCAGACGTTGAGTCAAAGAAAATATCCATTGAAAACGTAGAGTAATCATTAATATTTTTTTCAATACCCACATTGTCTAATGATGAATTAAATTTAACATTAAGTTTTAAAGCGAAAGCATTACCGTTTAATCCAGTTACTTCGTTTGGTTTATATTTACTTAATTCTGGTAAAGACCATCCTGTATTTGCTGGATCATATTTCCAATTATCTAATAAAATAACACCGTATAAGTTTGTTGATCTATTTCCAGAATTAGATTTAGAATAAACATCATAATATACTAGAATTGCATTAAATCTAAAATCTCCACCTCTTTTAGAATAATCTAAAAGGTTGTTTAATTTTTTATCACTTACAATTTTAGAATATGCTGAAGAATTCCATTCAATCCCGTAATTGTATGTTGAATTCGAGTCTATATTAATAGAACCGTTTGAGCTATCTGCTAAAGGATCTAAATTAATATTTGCGTCCGGATGTGCTTGACCGCTTCTACCGTTAATAGAGTTAGTTAAAATCTCGTAAGAAGTTGCTGTAGTGTTGTAATCACTAGATTTAAATAAAACTTTAGGTGTATATCCTACGTAAGAAGGTACGTTTACAAATACTTCATTATACGTATCTCCTTGATAGTTTTTATCATTTGTTACGTCTACATTTCCTAAATATTTAACTACTTGGCTATATTCAGATCCATTTTGAACTGAATCATCTTCTTCAACTACTCTAGAATATCCTGTAGATGCTTCTTGTGAAGTTGCTGGCCTTGTTCTAAAAGCTCCTAAATGATTTAACCATTTAAAAAATATTTTTTCAGAATCAGAAGAGTATAGCGTGTTATCAAAATCATCATCATTTAATATAAAGTTTTCTAAATTAAGCGCGTAATTTTGAAAAGTTTGTGCAAAGTGACGATTGGCATTATCGTCGGGTAGTGTATCACTATAGTTTGGCGCTGATGAGTTTCCACCAACAGGTCCACCTTCAAATAGATTACTAAATTGAATATAATTATTAGTACTACCAGGTGATGGCTCAGCAACAACTGGAATATCTAAAAGCGCAAATTTTGAATACTCAAAAACAACATCAGGGTTATAATAAGCACGAGTAAGATCTCTAGCAGCGCTAGAAAAAGCATACATAGTACCACCCTGTTCTTGCGGTATTCTTATTAATGGTGTAGCCATTTAATTTTTATTATTTTTTATTAGAATGTAAGAGTACAGTTAACATCAGAGATTAAATACCATAATCCGTTATAGTATCTCATTGTTAAAGTACCGTTAGGTAATATTGTTGCAGCCGTTGGTCCAGCGATGTTATTAACATCTAATTGAACATTTGATCCGTCTGCTATAATAGTAACCTCTTGTCCATCATCTCCTGCTGGAAATACTAAAGGCTGTGCTAATCCAGATGCATCTAAAAGATACGTAGATTTTTCATAGTTACCTGCTGTTGGTACTGCAGAAACTGCAGCAACAGAGTGTCTTAATCCTCCTTCTAATATTAATGTGTTTTCTAAAGTAACTGGTAAAGACGCTGTTATATTTGATGTGTTAACTACAAATAAGTTAGATCCTCCGTTAGTTAAGTTAAGTTCTGAAGCGCTAACAGATCCTGTTAATGCTAAAGATTGAGTTTGAACGTTCAATAAACCTGTAACCTGATCTAAGTTATCGTCTAGAGACGAAAAGTTGTCGTTGATTAAGATTCTTGAAGACGCTAAACTGTCTGTTCCTAAAATTGTTGTGATACTTGCCATTTTAAATTATTTTTAAAATATTTTTTGTTATTGAATTTTTATTGCCATTTGAATCAGTTAAATCTAAATTAATTGTATAATATCCTTTATGTTTTAACAAATAAGTTAATCTCTGATTACTATAATATATATCCTCGATATTTAATGTATTATTAACCAATTTCCATTCTGATTTTACGACCCCTGGCATGTTGGTTAAATCATATGAAAATGTGACATGATTTAATAAATTTAGCTCAGCTAAGTTGTTGATTATATATGTATCATCAAACCCTGGGTTGTAACTTGTAAAGTTAATTTTTTGATCTATAAGTCCTCCGATTGGATTACTAAAAGATACTGTTTTAAAATCATGAGTTCGTGCCGGTTCTTTACCAACTGCTAATATATAAGGACAAACGTCCTGTCCTAAAGATCCATTCCCAGTTACTAAATTACCATCAGTGTCTACTAGGATAGCATTATAATTAAATTTAGAAATTATAGGATATATTAAAGGATCTACATTGTTTAACTCGTCAGCGACTGCTTCCCATGCTAGTACATCAGCTGCGTCAGATGGATACGTTGATTGAATTGCGTATGAATCTGTATTTATTGTCCCAAACCCAGCAGTTTGCTCAATTACTAAATCAGTTCCTTGAGAATATCCATCTGAATTTGCTATCTTAATCTGAAATGAAGAATTTATATCTGATCCTATTCTTGTCATTTTCCAAGTAGTTTCAGGACCGTCTTCCCATGTTTGAGTTTCCAAATCTCCCCATTGATATGGTCCTGGTGTTTCGTTAAAACCAGTTGCTTGATTAGGATCTATGTATCTCCTAACAGTAGAATGTGGAGTTCCATTGTCTTTATCGTCTGACATATAATTGGCTCTATCCATTGTTAAATAAAGAGTACTTATAGTATCTGATACTGGCATTAGGTTTTCTCTAGACCAATCCCAACTACTTCCAGTTTTATTCCATTGATATGTATACTCATTCCAATTTAATTTCTTAGTAGCTCTTTGAGTTAATCCATATACTTCAACATTTTTATTCAATACTTCAATCCATTCTTTATGAATTCTAGTAGAACGTACATTGTATAAATCATGTAAATGTGCTTCAACAGTATATTTACCAGCGTATGGTAAAGTCATTGGAAAATGATTCCATTCGTAAACAGGTCCTCTAAAAGATTTATCATATCCTCTAGGTCCTAGTAAATGCCATTCAATTTCATAAACTCCTCTATGCCACCAGTTTTCCCAAGTTAAAAGATGATTACCAGTATCCGTTGCGTCTTCCCATGTAAATTCAGCAAAATCCCATGAATCTTCTAATCCTCTTTCAACATGAAAAGATACTGGAGCTCCAATTGGGATTCCATCTAAAGTATTAAAAGTGTCCTTGCTTAAATCATAATAATTTCTATAAAAAGTTTCTATAGATTCGCATATTTCTAATTTATCTGAAGCCGGTATACTATTAAAGTCTTGATTAAATCCTGTAAGTCTATAATCTACTTTACGTAAATCTTCAATGTAAACATTTCTAAGAGCTGGTACTTTTTCAGGCACAAACTCAATTCCAGCGTTTTGATCTTTAATATTATGTTGGTTATTCCAAACGTTTTGATTAAATTGAGAAAAGTAATCTCCTTCTCCTGTGATATCGACTATCTTAGCCTGTAATGGTAAATAATCTTTTTGAAGTTTATTTTTTAAACCATATAATTTTACTAAAACTTCATCTGGAGAATAATCTAAAGCTTCTTTAACCTTAGGAATATCCCATTGATCTAATTCTCCAGTTGCGTTGTTTAATCTGTATACTAAAGAAAATCTAGATGTTTTCTTCTGATTAGAGTTAGGAAGATCCGTTGTTTTATTTTTGTCAGCTAAAAACCCTGTAACTTCCTGATTAGGAACTGCTACTGCTTTTAATTTTCCAAAATTCTCGCTCTGTTCGTTTATATTTAACCAATATTCTTTTAACGTAATTTTATCATATCCGAAGAAATCAATAGCACGTAAAAGAGCTTTATAAGTCCCTATAAAGGGTTTAATAGAAGAAGCCTGTAATAATAGTTCTTTTCTCTTTTGGTTTAGTAGAATGTGGTCAGGTGATTGCTCGCTAATGTTTGAGTCTCTAAATATAAAATAATCTAAATCACCTAAATTCATTCCGATGTTAGTTAATAAAGTCTTAAGTCTTTCGTCTTCAGCCTCAACTTCACCGTATATTTTAATGTTTGCTATTTCTCTAGTTTCAACTCCATCAACAACCTCAACAATACTTAAAGGTTTTATATGAAATCCTTCTTCTTCTGAATTTAAAGCAACTCGACATGTAATTGGCTTTGCTTGTAAATTTGCAGTGACTACTTTTTTATCTCCTGATGTTGAAGTAGATGTTGTTGAAGATAAAATAGGTTCTGATTGAAATAAGTCTTTTTTAACTATAAGCTCTCCATTATCTGATTGTGCGCTATATAGAAAAACGTCTTCGCTAGAATTATAGTCTTTTTCAAATTTAAATTTAAATGCAACATCTCCTATTGATTCTGCAATTGGAGTTACATAAAGATCTTCAAATAAAGGTCCTTCTACATTTTCTAAAACGTGTAACGTTAGAGTTTCATATAGCCCTGCAGAAACTAATGGTAAATATACAACACCCTGCCATATATCTAATTCATCATTGTAAATTAAATTAAGGTCATTAGAATCGTTATCGTAAAATCTTAGATTTTTATATGTCATTATCTAAATTTTTTGTAATCTTTTTTTGTTGTAAACGATTTAAATCCTTTTAAATACGTTACTGCGTTTACTAAATCAGTTAATGCCTTTTGAATTAATACTATAAAATCATTCATCGTATTATTTCTAATAATATATGCAGATAAAGAACCTCTTAAAATATTTTCACTGAAGTCATTTCCTAAATTTTTTCTAGAATCTACTGCAGATTTACGTACTTCGTAATTTCTCTTTTGTCTACTTTTAAATAAATTTTGAATAGGTGAATTTGCCATTATAGTGCTTTTCTATTTTTAGCCTGTATCTGTGCGAATATTGTATTCTTTACAGCAGGTTCATCAAAGTAAATAGATAGTGCTGCCATTTCGCCAAGCTTAGCGTCATCTAATACTTCAACACCATCTCTATCTTGCCAACCTCCTCTAAACAATGCAACTTCTTGAGATTCTAAAATAATATCACCAAATGAATCTAAGTTAATAACTTCTTCTGGTAATGCAGCATTAGGTTCAAAATCAACTCTCTGAGTTGTTACAGTTCTTTTAAAGAAAACGTATTTAGATTTACCATTTCCAATATCTTCTAATACCGGCGTTGATGGAGTTACTGTTACTTTTTCTAAAGTATAGAATCCATTTCTTCTTGCGTCTTCTTCAACTTGAGAAGTAAATTTAACGTTAACTGAATCAATACCTTCAATTGATTCTAAAATTGCAATGATATCTGATTTAGGTAAACGGTCTCTTCTTGTTATGCTAATTAAATATTCGCTAATTTTAGATCTTATTTCAGAGTATAACGTTTTTTTGTTATAACCTTCAAAATATCTTACTTTAACATCCATTCTAAATTTTTGTACTTTAGGTTCTACTATTTTAACTTCAGTAGTAACCATCTGTTGTCCGCTTTTTTCTAATAGATTTAATATTCCATTCTTTTCATCACTTGAGAAAAAGAACTCATCTAACCCTAGATTAAAATAATCTTTATTCTTTGTTAGTTTTTTCTTTGTATCTGGTAACATAAATAAATAAATCACATTGTCGTCATCTAAATATCCGTCTTCAGTTGTGTTATATGCATCTAAATAAGAGAACATTCCGTATCTTGAAAGAAAATGCTCATAAGAATTTGGAGTAGCTAAAATAAATGAATGAGACTGTAGAGGTGCAATTAACTTTGTTAATGCGATATCCTCAGGGTCTGCTCCCATTTTAGGAGTTACTGTAAATGAAGATTCTAATAATTGGTTTAAATCATGTTCTTCTCCTAAAGAATCAAATCCTTCAGTTACAAATTTAAAAGTTAAATCTTTAGAACCTGTGAGATTTCCTCCAGAACCATCTGTTACAATGTATTCTATATCAATACTTGCTCCTTCTTGCGGAATTGAACCAAAAGAACCATTACCAAAATAAACATCTAACCCTCCGTTGATTCCAGTTTTAACTAAATACCCTTTAGTACCAACCTTCATGTCATATAAAGAATCATATTTAGTCCATAATTCACTATTAACACTTACTCTAACTGAGTGATGATCTGTTATGCCTTTTATTATAATGTTAAAAGATTGAAGTTTTTCTCCAGTAGCTGTTACTGTTTGGTTTTCAACTTTACCTTGAATAACTGGTATGTATATATAGTTTGAGTTACTTTTTTCAATTCTAAATTTATCAGCGTTTGTCTTTAAAATGTATTCTAATCCATTTGAAGAACATTTAATTGTAGAGTTTTTAGAAATATTTAATGCGTCACCTGCAATATCTGTAGATGCTGATGTGTTTAGTCTTATTTTTATTTCGCCATACGCACTTGCACCTCTAAAAGCGTCATGACCTGCTAGCCTTGATAATCCATAAATTGATTCTGGATTTTGTGCAGTTAAAATATTTTGCTCAACCGTAGAGTCTTCAATATAGAAGAAAATTAGTTTAGTTATTTCAGATAAAACATCAAGAATTTGAGAGAAAGGAGACGCAGTCGTAAACAACTCACTCGTTCTTCCATATAAACGAGCAATGTATGTTCTCGTATCTGAGATCATTTCATTAGCTTTAATTCTAGATGTATTTAAAAATTTAAATTCAGCCATTTGTTTTTTTTATAATTTTATATGTATACTCCTAATTGAAGTCGCGAATCAATAGTAATATCTAAAAACACTGCGTGTCTGTCTACTTCTTTTGCGTAATCAACTTGAATATCTACACTATATTTTTGAGCTAAAGGTACGTATTGAGCTATTTGCTCATTAATTACTTTCTTTAGCTGGAAATCATTATATCTTAATTCATATACGTAATCTTCTAAACTTGCACCAAACTCTAAATCACCTAGAACATCTCCTTTTCTCGTGAAAAGTATTGTTTCTATTTGAGTCATTAACATAGAAAGCTCAGCGTCTTGCTGCAGCTTATCTGGGCTAAAATTTGGTTCTCCTATTTCTTTTACGTAAAACTCCATATATCTATATATACCACTAAGAATGCATCATCCAATCAGCACCTTCATCTGTTTTTATTTCTTCAATTACATTTTCTAATTCAGTTTCTCCTAAACCTTGAATAACATCAGCATTTACTTGAATATTTCCAGGTAATGTAAATCCGAATATAGAAAGCTTTTGTCCTAGCGAAACCTTTATTTTTGCTGCGCAATATCTAAAGAATGCTTCATCACTAAAAAGATTACACTCTGGAATAGTTTCATATACTTCTAATATAACATCTTTTTTAGGAGTATCTCCCATAAATTTTAACTGATGTGTTAATTGGTTATATTGAAAACTAATTGGATTCTCTAAAACTTGTCTTGCTAAGTCGTAAAAACTTTCATTAATAACATAGGCTTGCAAATTTTCAGCTGCTGCTGCAGTTCCAGCTCCACCATATAATCCTTGAGCCATCATTCTTTCCATTGCAAAATCACCGGTCGTGAAATTAATATCGTTTGTCATTCCCGATCTTGATCCTGTTTCAAATACACCGTAAACTGAATAAACTTCGTTTCCTTTGCTAGTGTCATCCATTCCAGGTAGTGTGATAGCTCTATTTTGTTTAAAATATTCTGAATCAAAAAGAGCAACTGGTAAAACTACAAAAGATTCTTTTACAGAATACTCATAATTTTTATAAAACCATTTTTTAGCTCTTTTTACAATGTTCTGAACTTCTTTCTTTGGAAGATTCATAGGGATCATACAAGACCCTGTAACTTCTTCTGCTAGTTCATTAACAAATTCATTAAAACAGTCACTCCCTAATTGAGGGTCTGCTAACCATGAATCGTCTCCTACAAATATATTACTCATTTTTATATGTACTTTATTTTATACTTCTTGATACAACACCTTTTCAGTGTTATCGAATTTAGCTGTTTTTTTATCGTATTTACCTTCTCTAAATATTCCGCCTTTCATACTTCCTTTAAATATTCCATTTGTTCCATATATATACGCATCATTTGCATGACAGCTTTTATGTATATATGAATTTTTAACTTTGGAAGAGTTTATCTGACAATTATCATAAAAATTACACTCATCAACATCAGATCCTTCTAATTGACATTGAAATAAATCAGAGTGAGAAACTTCTCCTCTAATATGGCAATTTATAAAATCATAATTATCTAATTCAACGCAATACGATAGCTTTCCATCTTTTACTTGAACCCTACCGGTATCAGTATCATAATTTATATGGCCTTTTGAAATCGCACCATGCGTAAATAATCGCATAACTTGTTCTTTTATATTTGCCCAGTAAATATCTACTATTTTATCTTCTTTATTTAAATCAACACTGAATTGAATATGTTTCCAATTTTTTTCAATTTCTCTCCAATTTCTTCTAGAATCTATAATTCTCTTATTATCTGCTAATATTTTTTTAAGTTCTAGTGCATTTAGATCTGTAAATCTTTTAGACTCTGTTGAATTCCATAATTGAACTAAAAAACTATCTAACATGTGTAATATAGTTGATGTCTTTTTTTCCCAATCGGCTCCACCAATATATCTAAATTCTAAATAATTACTATGTCTTTTTTCAAAGTTAATTCCATAGTATTTAGAATCGGGGTAAATAAAATTTTGTTGATTAATTGTTTTACCGTCAAAGAAATAAGTATCTTTGTTAGGTAAAATAAATTTAATAGATTTTGCGTATGCTGAATCTTTTCTTTCTGGAAAGAATTTAAAAACTTGATTTTCTTTAAAATCTAAAATAAACTTAAGAACGTTCATTTTAGATATTCTATTTTTATCTTCAATCTTATTTTTATCAAAAGAAATATTCAAATGTATTGAAGATCTATCATTAGTATATCCATTCTTTTCTATCCACGAACACACATTAATAATCATTAACCTCGCAGAATAATAAGGTACTGCACCGGTTACTAATTCCATTAACTTGGCGCCACCACTCATGTCTGGTTCTATTTTAAACTCATCAGAAGTTACAACAAAGTCACTATGCGCTTGTTCCTCTACTCTGATTTTTTTATTTAAAATCCCAGCAAGTTCTTTAGCAGTTTCCTCTATTGAAATATTTGAATAAAATTCAAATTCTACACCAACTAAGGCGTTTTTCAGTATTTCTGAATCATTAAATGTTTTCATCCGCGAATATATTCTAAACTTAAGTTAGTTTATATATTCGTATTATATTATCATAATACCCGGATTTAACTAATAACGTAAGGTTTATCCCATTTACCAATATGGACCCAAGTGTAGTAATCAGGTATCATTCCATAATCGCCATCTTCAGTTGATGCTCCCTTTCCTTCGTTTAAAATTGGCATAATAACATCCATAACATCTGCAATTGATGGATTACTTTCATACTCTTCAGTATTTCTATTCCAAGTTTCAGCACGATAGTCATGATATTGGTTTAGCTGGGTATATTCAGTTCCAAAATCAGTAGGACCTGACATAATTGCAACTTTAATACCTGAATAATGTTCAGTTGTAATAGATAATTTGTACTGTGGAAGAGCTTCTTTAAGTGCTTTTCTTTTTGATTTTACTTGTTCTTTTGTGATGTAAGGCATCTTTATTTGTTTTTTAATTACTATACTAATATAAGCAAAAAAAACGACATAAAAAAATTTTATGCCGCTTTTTTTTAAAAAATATTAATTTTTTATAGTTTTAAAAAGATTTTTCTTGTCGAAGCATCTATTCTTGTAACCTTAACATTAATATCGTTACCTGGTTTGATATCTTCTACATCAATACCTTCAAGTTCTGAAATATGTAATAAACCTGCAACTCCTTTTTCAATGTCTACAAAGATTCCATAATCTTTAACAGCTTTAACTTTACCAATAACTTGGGTAGGCGCTTTAATTCGATCTTCAATACCTTCCCATAAATCAACAACAGGTTTAGCATCTAATTGAGTTAGAATGATTTTAGTTTCACTTACAATTTCTTTTATTTTGAAATTGATTGCATCACCAGGTTGTATCTCTCTAGCTTTGTGGGCCTTTAATAATTCAGGTGTTAAATCATTAACATGAATCATACCAGTTAAACACTCGTTAAATTCAACAAATACTCCATATTTCGCAGATCCTGTAACATTACCTGATAAATCTTGTGTAAGATTTTCTTTAAGGTCTGAAATCTTAGAAGGAATCATGGCTTTTAAATATTCTCTATGAGATACTACAATAGTTCCTCTCTTTTCTGAAAAACTAACAGGTACTACATACATCTCAGTTCCTACTATAGATTCAAAATCTGGAAGTTTATTAATTCCAGCCAAAGAACCTGGCATAAAACAATCTATACCTTGTACATTTACAATATAACCTCCGCCTGGTATCATATTAACTACTTTACCAATATATGCAGTGTTTCCGTCTTTAATAGATTCCATTATCTCAGCAGCAACGGCAGTCTTAACTCCAGCTGAAATAGATCCTAAAACAAATCCTCTAGCTCCTCCCATTTGTAAAACCTGAATCTTAACTTCATTTCCTACGATAAAAGATTCTCTAATACTTGCTTCTTCTTTTAAGTAATTTACGTACACCATTTCTCTATACCCAATATCAACAGATACCCATTCAGTATTTACACTATAAATAGTACCAGTGTAGATCTCACCAGCCTCAATACTCATTTGTTGATTAGGTGTTTCTGCCTCGTGGCCCATTAAAATGTTTAAGAAATCTTGTGCGTAAGGATCCTTACATAAAACTTTCCAGCCATGTGGAATGTTTTTTAAATTCGTGTTTGCCTTTCTAGTTTGTGATGGACATCCAGCTTCATGCTCAGCCCAATTAAACTCTTCTGGCGGTACGTTAGCATTAGCTAAAACGCGATCTTCTTTTTTTTCAGTAGCAACTTCTGGTTGCATTGTTCCTGAAAGTCTTTTTCTTTTTTGTTTAACGTCTTGTGACATTTTTTTTAATTTAAGTGGTTAATAATAATTCTTTTTATATATTTGTTTTTTCTAGAACACTACGGGAACAAACCCGATCATAGGTATAGGAGAAGTTGGTGTTATAATTCCTCCTAAATATATGAATTTTAATTCTAATAAGTGCATACTACACGCAGCAGCGACTGCAGTTGCAACTGCTACTGAAGGAGGTCTGTGCATCCCTTTTAGTTTAAACTTTTTACCAGTGTTAAACGCTCTCCTTAATTTATTTGCTAATCCAGCTTGGTTACCATAATAAATAGGAACATATTTTCCTCCTAGAGGTGCCGGCGTATTACATGGCGGCACAGGTGGGCTTGCTTTCAAAGGCTGAATTGTTGTGCTTTTCCAATAGTCTATAATAGATTTAGCTAAATCATCATATCCGTCTTCTTCAGCAGGATCTTCTGCTAAATCTATATCTTTATTACTTACACAAGCAGTTACTCTATCAAACCATTTATCTTGTTCTTCATCATATTTATCTAATTTAGCTGATTTTCTTAGTCCTTCAACAACCGTGGTTTGTCCTCCAGCAAAAGGCATATCGTATACTTTATCATAAGTAAATGCGATGATTGCGGTAGGATCAAGCCATTTAGGTAAATCAATATCTAATTTCTCACTAACCTGCCATGTGTATTGATTTATTTTAGAGTTTTCAATAATTTCTTGTATATCAAACCTATTGTATATTATATTGCTGAATTGGCTTGCTACTCTTAGATCTCCATTTGCGCGAGCTTCTGCTATAACTTTATCTTTAACAACATCTGCTAAATCTTTTATTTTATCTTCTAAATCTTTTAATATAGTTCGTACCCACCCTGGATAATGAACGCCACTGAAGCTGTTAAAGCGCTTAACCCATTTATAAAAGTTTTCAGTTTCGTCATTTTGTAATAAAACACGCTCAGTTAAAGAGTTTAATAAATAATCCTTAACATCCTTATTACTAAGGTCTAGAGAATCCGTGTTTAATATATCTAATATCTTTGGAGTTGTATCTTGCTGGTCCGACTCGTCTTCTAGCGTGTTTACAATAACAGGTTCTCCTTTTTCTGAAATAGTAATTGTCACTTCTTTGTTAATTACTTTAATTAAATTAAGATCTTCATCGTATACTTCTTTAAAAATATATTTATAATCTCCAGGTGTAGAAGATATACGAGTCGTAAATACGCCATCATTTGCTCGTTCTATAGGTTGATCTTCTTCGTTTATAGAATATAAAAATTTATATTTACCAGATTCGTTAAAACCATATATAGTTAAAACCGCGAATAAATCAGGAGATCCTGCATCGATTAACTCTTGATCTTTTTCTAATTGATCACTTATTAATTCTTCAATATTAATTCCGCCAGTAAAATCTTTTTCATCAACAAAAGGATCAGGGCATAAAGATTCAAACAAAGAGAAAAATTGAAATTTATCATACGTATGTGTTTTTTCAGGTTTGCTATTTTCTCTATAATCAATAAATGTTATTTCTAAATCTCTATTTTGATTAATACAATCTTCTATTTCACAAGTTGTATTATTAGTATAATCAGGCACTACCGTAGGTTCGTTAAAATCTGCAAATTTAGGTAATTCAAATTTATCTTCAAAAGATACAGTTTCTTCGTTAAATATTTTATTGAAGGCTGCTACAAACCCTGTGTCTAAAATAGGTTTTTGACCAGATACATGTGTTTGTCCATAGGGAGATTGTGAAGTTTTAACAGCGTTAAAATATTCATTAGATAAAAATAGAGCCCACTCTTCAACTGAATCATACCCTTGACCTGACATTTTGTCAGATACGTTTTTAATAAATTTAGGCCACTGTGCAGGCATAATTATTTATTTTTTTGTTGATAGTTAATATGATTGTTCTTTGCTTGATTTATAAAAATAGGCGTCGGCGCTAATGGAGGCCCAGAAGGTCCTACACCAGTTGGATGAGTATGTGCCTTATAATCATCTAAAAAAGTATTTAACCAAGTTTCTAAAGATACTCCTCTAACAGCTGGTTCGCTTTCGTCAGCCCCAGCTTCTCCTTCATTTGATAAAAATATATTTCCAGAATCTAAGAATATCTTTTCATCTGTTGAAATCTTTATCATACCATCTTCGTCTATTTGAATAAGTGGTCTTTCTTTAGCTCCACTTCCTCTTGTGATTACTAACCCGTCGTCTTGTGAATGATATATTCTTAAGTTTCTTTCAGCGTCATACACTAAACTGATAACGTCCTGTGGTGCTGATGAAGATTCTAAAATATCTTCTTTTAATTCTTTGTTTTGATTAATGTGAAACCAATATTCTGGATGATATATGTTTCCGTTATCAAATCTAACTGCAACTATATCGCCAACTCTAGGGGTTGCATGTGAACCTGGTAAATCCCTATTCATAGGAGTTGCCCATGGAATAGCATCGTCTGGCAAGTTATCAAATTTACCATACACCTTGATTCTACACCTACCTAAATTTTTAGGATCTGTGTTATCGACAACTGCACCTAACCAGTGAGTTTCTCTAATATTATCTTTTTCAAGTTCTTCGCTATTCATCGTATACGCTTCCTAAAGAGTTTCTAGACGCAGTAGTAAGAGCATCTAATACAGTATCTGCACCTGCGGCAGATCCATGAATATTTTCGCCTATAGATTCTTTAATATTGTTAGTTATATCGCCAGTTGCATTATCTACACCAGTTATAAATTCTTTATAAATATTATTAATACTTCTATCTAATCTACCAATAGTCGCGTCCTTTGCAGCCGCTTTTAATTCTTGCATTTTTTCTAAACCTTGGTTTTTCAAATCACCAACTGCTCTATCGACAAACGCCTGTCCTTTTTCTTTCGCTTTATCTAATAACCAATCACCAACAGTATTTGGTGAAACTCCTTCTCCATCAGGAGATGGTGCTAAATTATCAGAACCAAATTCACTTGTTATTATACCATTTAAAACTCTAGATTCTACATTGTATAACACTTCATAATTAAATGCAATTTTACCAGTTGCAGGTGCTTCTGGAGATTTTTGTAAATCTGTAAATATCTCAACACCTTCTTTTATATCAAATTCACAATCCTTTAATGATATCATAAAATAAGGTCTACCCGAAACTCCAGATATTTCTTTATTTTTATCTTCTATACTTAAAGTTGGTTTAAAATTATCTGGAAACCCTCTAAGAGCATCTTTGTTTAAACCACCGATTTTAGGCTTTGCATTATCTTTAATTTTTCTAACTTCACTTACATAAATATAAATTCTAAATTTACGTAAATTGCTAGGAAGAATATAACTCCATTTTCTTTCATCAAATACAGCTTTTCTATAAAGATGCATTAATCCAGCTACAGGTAGATTTAAAGATTCTAATGTTGTAATTTCAATTCTTGCATCGTCTCCTCCCATATACGCATTTTCAGGATTATACTGTTGAGTTCTTTCTAAACCAGAAAGACTTTGCCAGTACCATGGCATTTCATTATTGATAGTTTTTAAAGCCTTTTTAAAATTTTGTAAATTTTCTAATCTTTCTTTATAAAACTCAGATTCAGTTGAATCGGCATTAGCCAATTTAGCTAGATAATTTTCAGCACTTAAAGATAATAGTGGTGAATTTATTTGATCTGTAAAATCAAAAAGCATAACAAAAGACAAGTATGTTGGATCTTGATACGGGTATCTAGATAACTTACTTTTCTTAAAATCTGATATTCTCTTAAAGTCTGACATATAACTATTTATCTTATTTTTTTCGCATGTTTTGGACGTTAGGATCTTGTTTCGATGGATCTAAAGCTGCTTTAGCTTCATTTACAACTCCACCCTCATCTAGTATTGGGTTTACACTAATTCTAGGTTCACCTCTATATACTTCAGCTCCACTTGCGTCAAATACAACTATTTGCAACGTATTACCAGTTATTAAGATTTCATATAAGTGTGGCGTTGGCTCTGGCGTAGGTTCCGGTGTAGGTTCCGGTGTAGGCTCTGGTGCCGGTTCTGGGGTTGGTTCAGGAGCCGGTTGAGGCGCTGGTTGAGGCGCTGGCTCAGGTGCAGGTTCTGAAATATTTTCAGGTATATTATTTATGCGACTTGGCCATTCTCTTCTGAGAAGTTTCATCTTTTGTACAGTTTTGCCTGTTTTCCTTGTATATACATAACTTATTTCTCCAACAATATAAAACCCACTTAAGAATTCATCAATTACCCCAACACCATCGTTTTCATTTCTACTACCGTCGGCTATTTCCTCTTTTTCTTTAGCCTCAAATCCTAATTCTTCTTTCTTGGTCTTTAAAGCAGCATCGGCCGCAGTTTTATCAGGAGTTTCTGAGTATATTGCAACTGGCAATTTTTGATATCTATATATAGCAGGATTCCATGTTGATAATTCAACTTCTAAAAAAACCTTATCAAGCTCTTGAAGATTTTGAACATTATGTAATCCTGCAAAGTTGTAATTTAAGTGTGTATTCGATGTTTCTGCATCACTATGTCTTCTGCCAACATACTTATATTTTATTTCTTGTTTGTATCTCTCCTCGTCCCTACGTCCTTTAAGAGGCTCATGTATGTCTTTAAGATTATTAGAAGATAAAGGCTCAACATCAAAGTTTACTAATCCAGTTTCCTCAGAATCATTCTCAAAAAATTGAAGAACTCTTTTATATCCGTTCTTTTTTACTATTTCCCCAGAATTGTTTTGTATTGCATATTTTGAAATATGTACATTAGTGCCGGCTGCTCCTGAAAAAGATGTTATTGCTAATGGGGATTTATCTATTAAATTAGTTTCATTAGTAGCTTCAGGTCCTAATGTGTCATTTATATTTTCGTCAAAAGAAGAAATAGCATCTTCAAAGTCTTCATCTGCATTTAATATAGAATTTAAATCTACGAAATTAAAATAATAATAAGGATCTACACAACATGTCACAAATGAATCTTCATTGACGTAAGAGTGTTTTACTAAATCCTCGATAGTGTCTTTAATTGGCTCATACGGCGTTATTAAATTCATTGAATCGTCGGTTAAATCTACATTTGAAGCTAAACCTAATTTAAGTTCAGTGGTTATTTTTTCTAAATGATCTAATGTAGTTCCTACTCCGTATGATTTACATTGTTCTGCATATAATCCTGGTATTTTCATCCTACCACTTAACGTATAAATAGCTCCTCCCATATTATTTGCTTCTGCAGATTTAGGAGGTGATATCACATCAACAATATCAAAATCCATTCTAATATCCTTATATATGTCTTTTGCTCTAGAAGCTATTCTTACGTTAATTACATCACCATCTCTTGGGTATGAATCAGCTGAAAATAAGGATTCTGAATCTATTATAGTTATGTTTATTGTCGGAGAAAACTCCGCTAAAGATATGTCAAAATGCTTAATGTCTGGTTTATTAAACCTATAACCATTAACAAATATTAAAGGAAACTCAACACCTAATTCTTGAGATGTATTGTTATCTCCAGGATTATCTCCCTCAGACTCTTTATAAGATTTAAATTTAAGCTTATCAAGTTCTATGGTTGGTTCTAATTTAGTTAAAATTTTACCCTGTACTGCCATATTAAATAGTAATTGTGCCTCCTTCTATATCCATATTCTTTTCTCCATCTTTAAGGATATTAGGTGGAAGTATTTCTTTAGATCCGTTTAATTTTTGTGATGCCTTTTGTTTTAAATATTCAATTCTGTTCTGATCTTTAACAGTTAATCTCTTACTATCCATAAATTGATCTTTAATAGGATGTGAGCTATCTGATTTATCTTGTGGTTTAATAGTTTTCCAATTCTTAAATGGAAGATCAGTATATGGTATATTAAGAACATCTCCTTCATTAATTGAAAATGGATTAGAAATGTTATTGAATTTTAATATTTGTTCAGAGTATGTTGTATTGTTATATACTCTATCGGCAATTAAATCAATTCTACCAACTTCATCAGCATGTACAGTGTATACTGTCATGGTTTTAACATTTTCATTAAATAGAACGCAAGGCTCAGTTAATCTGAGTTTATTATTTTTTACTTTTTTATTATCTATTGATTTCATATTATCCGTTTGCTAATTTTCTCAATTCTTTAACAATATTCGAGTTTTTGCCTTTGGTTTTACCATAAGCATCTACATCTGTTACTGCATTAATATCTACTGAGTCTGATGGTTGTATGTAGAATCTACCACGACCCAGGTTAAACATTGATTCAATTTCAGCTTTATCTCTTGGTCTTGCTGGTTTTAATTTAACAATTACTACCATTCTTTCCGGGAAATCATTAGGTCCCATAGCTCCTTCGAAATTCACTTCAGTATCAGTACATGCCATATTACCCATAACCGCAATAGGATTTAATGGATTACCAATAGTAACATGCCATTGTCCAGTTGAATCACCAGTTAAAAGAGACTGAACTGCTTGTCCTCCCTGTGGAGTATTAAACATTTTCATTAAACCACCTCCTAATAAATTTCCAAAAACTTTACCAATTCCATTCTTTTTTAAACCATCTTTTACATTGTCAAACATTTGAGTCAGACTAGCTCCTCTCCCACTCTTTGTAATATCTTGAAGAACAGTCTGCATAAAACCTCCAAAATCTCCATTTCTTATTTTTTCAATATCACCTAGCGGTTTAGTAATTGATCCATCTCCAATATATCTAACGGCCCCACCCCAAAAAGGAGCATTATTATATGTAAGAGCCAATATGTTTGCAAGTTGATCCATCATTAAAATTTTAGGATTTGATCCTCCAAGATCTCTTAGCTCATATTCAAACTTAAGACTAAATTCTTGATTAAATGTCATACCCTGTTCTCTCATTAAAACTTTATTAATTACATTGATAGGGCCAAACACGTGATTAGGATATGTATTAGTAAATGAATCATACCCTGCATTTGCGTCTGCTGATGCCGTTTCATAAGCGTCTTTACCCTGTGCTGCAGATGCTGCAGCTGATAATAACCTGTCTCCCGCGATTCTAGCTCCAAATGTACCCGATCTCGATTTTGTTTGAGATTGTAGTGTTTGGACTTTAGCCTCAGCTTCTTTCCAATTGAAACCATGTGAAAATTTCATAATATCTGATAGATTATTACCAGTAGATTCTCCCATCCAAGTAATAGCTCGAGCAATATCCGGTTGAGGTACACTCTCACCGCCCATACTTTTTGGAGATATAATATCATCAGGACATGGAAATGAAAATCTTCTTAAAGTAATCATCATGTTATTTGGTATTTTACCAAAATAACGTGTTAATGCAAAATCAGAATAACTATATGCATATCCATAATTATCGGCAATTCCTTCGGTCATTTGTATAATTTTAGATGCAGTTGGATTTGCTAATACACTCGGGTCAATTTTATTAAAATGCTTACTTGCACCACCGGCTTTACCACCTTCTGGGTTTAAAACACTTCCTCTAAAATCAACTAAAGAATATTTACTAAATAAAGAAAATGGTCTTGGACCTATTGTAATGTCTCCTCCGGTCGTTTTTCCGTCTAAACCGTCAGGAATTGTATGAGTGACTGACTCTTCTAAATTTGTATAAAATTTAGAGCCATCAGTACCTACATTTTCAACTGTAATATCCCCAGATACTCCTGCGATATTTAAGTTATTATCTAATTCTTGATTAGATTTTAAAGAGTTATTTGTATTTCTAGAAGTAAGTTGAGATTGAACCCCGTCAGGATTTTCTAAATCAACGTCAAAGCCGGCTGCCCTTTTAATAGAGTTTATCCCACCTTGAATTCCTTTACTGATTCCCTTTCCAACCGAATTAGTCGCACCTTTTATATTAAGTCCTGGCATGTAATTATATAATATTATTTAAACTAGTATTATATATATTCAGATTTATTCCTATGCTTTTAAGTTATCGTAATCTGGTCCTGTTGGTCTAAAAAGTAATTTATCGTAGTATTTTTTATTGGAAGGTGCTCTATCTCCTAAAAACTTTTTAAGATGAGCTTCAAATACTCCTTTGGATTCATAATAATATTGGCCTTTAGAATAAGAGGATCTTGTGGCTTTTTCATATAAATCTCTTAATTCTTTTTCAATTAAAAAATCTTGAATATTATTATATAACTCTGAAATCTGGTTATATGATTTGGTACACATAACTGAATCGACTACAATTGAATAGGTTTCAGCGTTCGCATCTAGATATTTAGTAAGTTCATCTTTAGTTTTAAATTTATCTCTATTAAATCTAAATTTAGTTGAACCTCCATCGAAATTTTTATCAAAGTTCATATCGAAGAAATACCTTTTTAAAAAATTAATGTCATCATAGAACTTAACTATTCTAATCTGATATTTAGGCATTGTCTCATCGAACTTAACGTCATATATAATTGCCCTTACCGGAAAAACTATATTTGAATATCTTGTGTTTGAAATTAAAGCGTGAATATATTCACCTTTACTAAAAAGTCTATGATTAACCATTATCTACAAACTTGACAAAATCAAACTTGCTTAAAATTGCTTTAGAAGGTATTTGATCCATGTTTAAAACATTTAAAACGAAGCTAATTTCTCTTTCAGTTATTGAATTTATTAAATCCTTTGTATTAGAAACTGTATCTATATTTAAGTTTTTAAACGAGTATACTACTGTTGTGATAGGTTTCTTTTCAGGATTAACTGCGTTTTTTAAAGATTGGATAATATTTAAACCTATGATAGAGTCTATTGGCTCCTCATTATAAGGATCTGCCTTTATAAGTTTATTTTTAATTATAGAATAATCTATGATACTTAATTGAGGATCTTCAATTGATCTTACGAACTTATTGAAATCTCTCTTTGATTTATACCAAACACATTCTATATTTAGATTACTATCCATTTTTCTTTTCTTGCAACTCTTTTATTTTGAGTTCCAAATTCTTTATTTTAAAATCAATTTCAGAGGGAGAAGCTTTATAATGTTCTCCCCAATCTGAATCAATTTGTATCTGTATTTTAGATTTAGAGTTTCCTAATTCTAGACCAACGTCTATACAAAGTTCTTCAATAAATTTAATTTTGTTCGATATACTATCAAACTCATATACTGTAGTAGATTCGTAAGTTTCTCCAGCACCGTTAATATTGTCATCAACCACTGATCTAATTACGCCATTATCTGCTAGTTGTAATTTAATTTCCTGCATTTTTTCTAGCTGCTAAAGATTGTTGAGCTTCTCTTCTTAATACATTTGCCTGTTTTTTATCAGCTCTATAAGTATCTTTATCTTTAATTGCAGTTATTGTCCATGCTTCTTCTAATTTAGAAATTTCATCAGAGTTATATCCGAAAGATTCCCAAGTTTCTTTTAATATATTTAATTTAGACATTAGTTGCTCTTCAATTGAGTCTAATCTTCTCTTTTCGTTTATACGTTCTGATTCTTTTCCGTCTTCAGCCATTTTAGTATACCATGCTATTCCTTGCTCTGAAAATCTACCGAACATGTTTTTTATTTTTAAAAAACCTGCTTGTCTAAATTGTTGTCTTTTTTGCTTTCTAGCGTATGATGATCCTTTTGCCATTTTTATAAATGTTTAATTGATTATAGTATATTTATACTTTTTATATTATGAGTAGTATTCTTTTAAGAATTCTACAATATTTCCTTTAATGTACTCTTGTAATTTATCTAATTCTATTTGAGAAAGGGCAACTGACATTATCTCGTCATTAAGATCCTCGTCTTCCATACTTTCAGATAACATAGAATGTAGAGCTGGTGTAGGAATGTTTAAATTGATTTGAATAGGAACACTAACTACATTTTTCTTACTCATTTTAGTAATCATCTTACCCATAATAGAAGGTTGGTGTTCTTGTTCTACAGAAATTTGCTGCGTAGGTACAGGCTCTTTATCTTCTATCTTGATTGATGGGGTTACAGTAGGAAATGGAATTACATCATTTTCTACTTTCTCTAGAAACTCACCAATAACATTGTTAAAAATTTGAGAACCATCTGTAAAATATGTAAACTTAGAATCTCTATGATCAACTGTAACTATTTTACCAAAGCTTTCTCCTTTTTTCCATTGGTATTTTTCTATATTATCTTTCACTTCTGCCATTTTATGAATTTATTATTATATCACTAAAATCGGTTTTGTTTATTTTATTGTTTTTTTGAAATTCTTCAATAAACTCAATTGATTCAGATGGACCTATAAGAGCATCTGGTGATGTTACATATATTTTATAAAACCAATTAGATCCTTTCTCTAATAGTGTCTTTTTTAATTCTTTAACCTCTGGTACGTATCTTTTATTAAATCCCATTAATTCCAAACATTTACTTGTTCAACAATAATACCAGCTTGTTGTAATAGTTCAACACCGCTCATATCTCTATAATCTTCTGTATAATATACCTTTGATATACCAGCTTGTATAATTAACTTTGCACATCCAAAACAAGGACATGTTGTCGTATATAGCTCTGCACCTTCGCAACTCATTGTTGATTTAGCAACTTTCATAATTGCATTTGATTCAGCATGTAAGACTGCTGGTTTTGTTATATTACCATCTTCACACACATTATTAAATCCATGTGGCATTCCATTATATCCGAAAGAAATAACTTGATGATCTTTTACGATAATACACCCTACCTTTCTTCTTTCAGCATAACTTAACTTTGCAAACTGATATGCGTTTTGCATGTAAATTATTTCAATAGGTAATCTTGGCATGTTTATTTGTTTTATTGATATATTATATCAATAAACGTAGAATAGTTTCTAAATAAAAAAAGCCTGGAAATATCCAGGCTTTATTAGAGAGTAAATTATATGTTATTAAGCTTCTTCAGCGTCATGTGCGCTATCAGATTCTTTCATTTCATTCATTTTATTCGTGTAAGACTCTATCATAGAATTACAAGCAGCTTCATAAGCTTCTACTGCGTATTCTTCTTTCATTTCTTTTAAAGATTTTGCAGCTAACGCAGCGATTAATGCAGCGTTTTCTTTCATATAAGATTCTACAGTGTGTTCGTCATGTGCATCGTCTTCGTAAGCTTTAGCTTCGTTTTTACAAGACTCATAAACTTCTGTTAACATTTCAGATACTGATTTGTGTGATTCTTCTTCAGCTTCAACCTCTTCAGATTCTTCAACAGCTTCTTCTTCAGTTGCTTCTTCTTCAACCTCTTCAGCTTCAACCTCTTCAGATTCTTCAACAGCTTCTTCTTCAGTTGCTTCTTCTTCAACCTCTTCAGCTTCAACCTCTTCAGATTCTTCTACTTTGTAAGTTTCTCCTTCGAATTCGAATTCTTTCTCACCAGCTTCTTTAGCTTTTCTAACTGCATCTCCAAAGGCGTTACCTTCTTTAACATCAGTTTCTTCAGTTTCTGTTAATTCCTTAACTTCGTCTCTTTCAGATTGTACAGTTTCTGCTTTAGCTTGTGCTTCTTCAGACCCTTTTTCATCTGGAGCTCCTAATTCAACAACGTCTTGTTGAATTTCTTCAGTTCTATCCATTTCAGATAAAAACTGTTCAAATGATTTTAATTTTGCCATAATATGTTAAAAATTATTGTTTTTTATTATTAGATTATATATCTATATTATATTGTTGATTTTTAATTCTTTTTTATAAGTATTTTTAGTTGAGATTTACCTGGTATAATTCTATGAATTGTTCCTTTCGGTATTTTAATATCAATCCCTGTAAGTAATGGAGTTGGTATCTCATTGTCATATTGAAATTTCCAATCGGAGTCTTCTAATACTTTAATAAGTCTATCTTCAGGATCACTGTGCCATTTATATAAGTGGTCTGGATATTTTTCTTTAAATTCTCTTATGATTTCATTTTCTGAAACGATTGTCTCTGTAAAAGGTAATGTCTGATCATCTATCATAGATATCATTTCATCCATTGTCATGTCTTTACATTTACATGATTTACATTTGCAATCTTTTTCTACCATGGTTGATCACTTTTTAAGCCAAGTTGTTTTCCAAATAATGTAGGCCCATAACATGCCCAGAATCCTGCTTTCATAGGATCCATTTTAGCTGCTTTATCACATCCATGTCTTGCCCAAAAACTAGCAGCCTTTCCAGGATCATCGTTTTTTACAGAAAGATTAGGATCTCCCCATTCTACTTTCTTTGCAAGAATGTTTCCTTCTTTATCTTTTCTTCCTCCGTCTCTATATACTATAAATTTCTTTTTACCTCCTCTTTCTGGAGAGTCTAATTTAACTTTAATAGTTTTACCGCCACGTGGAGTATATAATGCTGAAGTACCTACGTCTAAATTTTTAGCCATCCATCCTGAAGGACCTTTTAATATTATATTGTTTTTATCCCAGTATTGTTTTACTTCTTCAAACAATTTAGAATATGCATCACTTCCTAAACGAAAGAATGAATTAGTAAGATCTAATCCTTCTTCGATGTGAGCTTTTAATTCAGGTGAAACATTGTTCCAATCTTCAAATGTTTTTATAAACTTCATAGGTTATATATTCATTTAACTTAGGACTAATTCGTAGTCTTTTTGATATTTGATTAATGCAAGTTCTTTTGCTTTTACTTCTAGTTCAATATCTAGATCCATGTTATATGTTTCTATCTTTTCATAAACATAATCAGCATGTGCTCTGATAATAACACTAGCGTCTTCATGTAGCTTTTTGGATGATGAATAGTGACATAGTTGTCGAATTCCTTTTGGCCAAGTTTTTGAAGCAAGTCGAAGAGCATCTTCTTCAGGCATTGGATCTTCATAGCATCTATGGTGGTGATAATCAAAAGTAATTGGAGTACCTATTTGTTCATATATCTCGTATAGATCTTGAACTGAATACTGTGCTGGCTTGTCATCGTTTTCTAGAACAAGTCTTGCTTTTGCAGAATCACCAAGTCTTTTAAAGTTATCTATAAATCTTTGCTTTGCAGATTCTTTATCGCCGTATGAACCACCTACATGTATATTCATAGAATATGTGTGGTTTTGAGGTAGTCCCATCGTATCCATAATAAATGCATGTTGATTTAATTCTCGTATTGTAGTTTCAACAACCTTTTGAGTAGGGCTTGGTAATACACAAAACTGACCTGGGTGAAAACCAACTCTTTGATTATATGATTGTGCAAGAGTACCTGCGCCTTTTAATAAGTTTTTGATTGTTTTCCAATTAGGTAAATCAGTTAGCTCATACTCACTCATCCAAGGGAACATAGAACTAGACATACGATAGATATTGATACCTTTCTTTTTATTCCATTTAATAATTTCAATCATATCACGAACATTTGCTTCAGCTAATTCACCAGCGTATTTGATGCCTTTTGCTTGAAACGTTCGCTTGATCATAGATCTACCGATTTTGATACCTTCTTTTTCTTGTAATGTGAGATTGATACAACAGTACCCTAAATTTACTTGTGCCATATATTATATTTTACATTGTTTTTTTATTTTGTTTACGAATCTTTCTGCGTCACATGCTTCCTCGAGTGTCATTACATCTGTGTCTTGAAATAATAGACCTGAACCTGTGTTAACAAAAAGAAGATCTTTTCCTACGGTTTCTACAGAGTTTACTGAATGTACAGTCATGTCTTCTAAATAAACTATTTTGTCAGAGTTAATAATCCTATTAACTCGATCATCCATAGATAATTTCATATTTTTTAATATTCTTTTTCAAAAGTATACCAGTGATCTGCTGTTGCACAATCCATTAAAGCAGATTCTAAAACTGTAATAATATCTTTTGCTGTCATGTTGTTTACCTGTGCGTTCATCCACATTTCAGCTAAGTGTTTTTCTCCTTTAAATATATTAATTGAATAGTCCCATAAGCCGCTTGCCATTCTTGTTAAAATCTTATCATTGTCTTCTACTCTTGAACCAATATGCCAATTATCTTGTAATTGATCAGAGTCTTGTAGTTCCTCTAAGATTTGTTTTTTTGAAGCCATCATAAAATGTGTTTTCAAAAAGGCTGATAATGTTTGATAATTTTCTTGAGTTAAAAGCTGTGCTGCTCCGCCTGTAATTCCGTTACAAACTATTTCACTTGCATTGAATTTAAAATTTGTCATGTTTTACGTTTTTTTGTTATAGTTAAATATAAGCATAATAGTTGGGATAAAAAAACTTTTATGCATTTTTTTCGAATTATCTTTCTAAAATTACAACAGAACCAAATTCATCATCAAAAACCTTAATTAAGTTTTCATAATCTGAACTCATCATTCTATCTAACATATCCTTGATATAAGACTCACTCATACCAACTTGCTTACCAAAACTTTTAGCATAACCCATAAGGGCAAATGCATTTCCATCTGGACCTGTCAGGTCGATTACAATTTCGGATTTAGTTTTTTTTGATCTAATCATAACTTTATCTGTTTTAATTATACTACTAATATAAACAAAAAAACCCAAACAAAAAAATGTTTGGGAATTTATTTTCAAAAGTTATTAACAATTTATTTCCAGAAAAGCTGTACACTTATTAAAGCAAATGCTAACACTAAGGAAATAGCTGTTTTAATATTTATTCCTTCTTTCATAAAATAATAAGTCATAAAAGTAAATATAAAAATACCGGTTGAAAAACCTATAAATCTACCTGGCCATAATAGTCCTTCATAATATGAAGCAACAAACGCAGTGGCTCTAATTAGAATATAACTTATAATTCCTCCAAAACCAAAACTAATTAACCATGGATTTTTCTTAAACCATGGCCAAATAAACTGTCCGTTTGTTTGAATCCAAATCAATGATTGCCCTAATGTAAAAAGAAGGGTCCCGATAATTAAATTACGCATTAGAATAATTGTCCTGTGGTTGTTAATATATGAGAAATAAAACTAGGCCTGTGATGTTCTGTTGGTCCTCCTTCTTTGATCGCAGTAATATGTTGTTTTGTTCCATATCCTTTATTTGAATTCCAACCATACTGTTCGAACTCTTCTATTTCGCTAAGTTTTTTCATTAATGCATCTCTTCCGGTTTTAGCCAATATTGATGCTGCAGCGATTGATGTATATTTATTATCTCCACCCACTATTGTTTTAAATGGTATACCTTCATATCCGTGGAATTGATCGCCATCTACTAATATAAAATCAAAATCATTTGAATTTTTATTTAATTCAAATAAAGAGTCGTTCATTCCTTTTAAAGTTGCTCTAAGAATATTTGTATTTTCTATTTGATTAATATCAATATGTACAACTGAATACGCTATAGCTGTTTCTATAACTATTTCTCTAGCTTCTTTGCGCTGAGACTCATTAAGTAATTTAGAATCTTTAATTAAAGGATGTGAAAATCCATGTGGCATTATAACTGCAGAAACTGTGACTGGTCCTGCAAGTGCTCCTCTACCTGCTTCGTCGATTCCTACCTCTAAAATACTGGAGTCGTTATTATAAGAACCTTTAAGTAAAATTTGTGTTGACATATTAAAACCTTTAGGTATTATACTAAAGATTTATCATTTGTTTCTACTCATTTTCTAATTTCCACTTGTCGTATCTCTTTACAACGTCCTTTAATATTTTTGCACGTACTATATCTTTTTCTGTGAAAATATGATTTCCAATACCTTTAATACCTTCCATCAAGTCAGTGAATTTTTCTAAACCTATATTGTTTTTTGCAATATCATATTGACTAACATCACCAGTAACAATAACCTTAGATCCTTTACCCATTCTCGTAACGAATAACATTAACTGCTTAAAGGTCGCGTTCTGGGCTTCATCTAAAATCATTAAAGAATCGTCAAACGTATCTCCTCTCATAAAGGCCATTGGTCTAAATTGTATAATTTCAGATTCTACTAATTGTTCTGTTGTTGCGTGTCCTATAATCTTATTTAGATTAGTTATATAAGATTGCATGTATGGATCTATTTTATCGCTAACATCCCCTGGTAAAAATCCTAATTTTTCACCAGCTTCTTGTATTGGTTTACAAAGAATTATGTTTTTAATTTTTTTATCTGCAAATAGCTTTAATGCAGCATAACAGGCCGTGAATGTTTTTGAAGTTCCTGCTGGCCCTTGGCAGAATGTTATGTCGTTCTCTAATATTTTTTGAACGTATTTTTGTTGTGATTGTCTTAATTGCACTCTGATATTTTCAGGTTTAACATTTATTTTGTTTCTATTTACCCTACTATTTTTATTGTCAGAATTATTGCTCATATTTTATTTTATTTTTAGTTACCTGCCATCATAACAAGTTCTCTTAATTTCATTAGCTTATCACACTTTTCATATTCTTCAAGTTTTTCGAAGTATTCAACAAGAATGTCTATGAAATCAGATCTTTGCCCGATACCATGTGGTATTTCAATAATGTCATTACCTTCTTTAAATACAATAAACCTATTCACGGTCTTTGTAAAATTTCTAGTAATGGTATAATAAGAAGATCTCATTAAAGAGTCTCTATCTTCTCCTAATATATCTTTCATTTCTTGTTAATGTTTTTAACGTAATGTATTATGTAATACTTTACTTTTTATATATACCCGGAACGGTTGAGAAACGTTCCAATCCAGTAAAAAAAATATAATGATATTATAATCTAAAGCTGCTAAGAATTGTCTTCAGATTTCTTTTGAATATACTTTGCTTTTTGAATTTTTCTGCGTTTGGTGACAGATGGTTTTGTATATTCTTTCTTTTCGTTGATTGCTTGTCTTTGCTTAGTTCTGTTTACCTTATATTTATAAGATTTAAGAGCTTGTTCGATATTTCCTTTTTTAACCTCTATCTTTAGCATTGTATTTTATCGATGATTTTTTTAATATTAGAACACTTTTCATATTCTTCACAGCTTACGAAAAAATCTATTATATTATTAAGAGCTTCTACTTTTTCGCTTGGAGAAGTATCACTTCCTATTGCTCTATCTTCATTACTCATAATCGCGTTATAGATCATATTCATCATAGTAACCTTTGAATTTTCTTGTAAACTCTCAAGGTTGCAGTTGCTTTCTTCTGAAAAATCTGGAAAATCTTCTAAACTATCCATTATTTAATTCTTTAATTTTTTTAATATGTTCTAATTGCTCATCAGTCATTGTTATTTTTGAAGATCTTAGCTTAATCATCAAATTACCATACTGATTAGTATTATATATCGGAAATCCCATGCCCTTTATTCTTAAAACTTTATTTTCTTGAGAATTTTTTGGAACTTTAATTTTAACATCATTAAACCCTGTATTGATTTCAAAAACACCTCCTAATAATAAATCATAAAATGGAAGTTCATAATCTAACCATATATCTCCATTAGTAACTATTATATTAGGATCAGGCATTATGTTTATTATTATAATAGCATCTCCAGACGGTGCGGAAGAATTAACAGGGTGTGGCATTCCTTTTCCTTTAACTCTTAATTTAGCGTTTTCATGAACGCCTTTTGGAATTTTAATATTGAATTGTTGGTTTGAAGTCTCTACATATTTAGTAGTACCATGATAAACTTCTAATAGAGATAATCTTATTCTAATAGTAACATCATTTCCTTTAGCCTGCTGTCCGAACGCATTGTCAAACATACTTGAGAAATCACCGTTAAATTTACTGAAAATGTCTGAAAAGCCAGAATTAGAAAAAGAATTAATAGAATCATATTCTTTTCTTTTTTTAGAATCTCCTAAAGTTTCATAAGCATCTGCAATTTCTTTGAATCTGGAATCATCACCATTATTTTTATCAGGATGATGTTTCTTTGCTAATTTTCTATAAGCCTTTTTTATGTCGTCCTGTGAAGATTTTTTATCTACACCAAGTACACTATAAGGATCCATCTCTAAATGTTTTTACTAGATTTGCTAGGCTTAGAGTTTTTATTTTTACGAAGAGTTTCGTTTATTTCTCTTTTTTGCTTATTCTTCATAAGTATAACTATTTCTTCTAGTGAATTAGCTATTCTTTCTAATTGTTTTTCTTCCATGCTTAATATTTTAATATTATATTATATATCCATTAAATACTAACGTGTTCTTCTAATGTGTCTAGTACTTTTTTTAATCCTGCACATTTTTCGTATTCTTCAAGATCTTCAAAATATTGCATAGTTTCTTGAATAAGCTTTTGAATTATATCAATATTGTTTGTAGTTTCAGGATCGACTCCTTGGTTAACTATAGCATTATAGTTAGCACGAGCTAATTTATCCTTTAAAAGCTCTAGATGTTCATCCATCTCAGATGGCATAAAATCGTCATGTTCTTCTGAGTTAAAATCTTCAAATTCGTCTTCGTACATATTATATGGTTTTAATTATAGTACTAATATAAGCAAAATAAACGACATAAAAAAATATTTGTGCATTTATTTTAAAAATAATTATAATCCAAAGGCTTCATTAGGAGAAATTCCTTTGATAACGTTCTCTTTAGGAATATCGGGTGGATCTACGTATGTCGGTTTTTTATATGTAGTTTCTTTAGGTTTTTTTGCATGGCTTTTGAGCATTTCAGGTCTGTTTTCTAAAACCCAGTTAATGTACCTTCGATCTTTAGCGTATATTTCTCCAATAGTATATCCAGCATATTTACCAGATCTAAGTATTTGATTTATATTCATATTTTTACTCTAACTGCCTTTAACTTAATCTCATCTATTTCTTTTTGAATAGCGTCACTTCCTTGTTTTAAAATAATCTCATAATGCATTCCAATATTATTATCATGGTTTTCTTTACTCATTTTTTTAGCATATAACTTGTATCTATTCGATACATAATCTGCTCCTAAATATTTATAATGTAGCATTTTAAGAGGTTTAGAATTAAATGTGTCTAATATTTCCCACATCTTTTGCCATTTTCCCCAAACATGTTCTTTATATTCTCCAATAGGTCTAATATCTTCCGGTACTGGATGCCAAAAAGAACCTAAATTAAGATTGGGATCTAATTCATGTGCACCTTCAACCCAATTAACGTCGTCTATTACATTTAAATTGATTATCATAGGTTTAGTATACCATGGACTAGGTTCTCCCCACTGAACATAATCATAAAGTTGACCTTCTAAATCCTTAGGAAAATCATCTGAAATCATTTGAAAACCTGCAGGATAAAATACACTACAATCTTTGTTGTCATTTAAAAAAGATCTTATATCTTTATGAAAAACAAACTCATCACAATCGCATAATATTACAAAGTCAGCATTCCCTTTAGCGTTCTTTAAGCTATTTCTCTTTAATTCAATATGAACATAGTCATTAAACTCTTCTCCACTGTCAAAAGGTACAACTTCTACAAGATCCCCATACGATTCTGCGATCATTCTCGTTGAATCTGTTGACATATTGTCGTATACTATTATTTTATCACAAAATGTAGAATAGTGTCTTAGGTAATAAGGTAACATCAATTCCTCATTCCATGCTATGACGTAGGCCCATACTTTCATAAAATTGGCATATTTGACATTTTTAACATGACATTCATCGTCGCTAAAACATCTCCTTCACAATAATTTTTAATATCTTCAAGCCTTCCTCCCCAATAATGTTCTGAAACATCTGTATTTTTCATAGCGTCTTTAGGTGAAGGAATATTAAATATATTGCAAATAAGGTCTAATGATGCTCCAGAATATCCTCCAAATTTCCAAATCTCTAAAGTATCTAATAAACAGTTTTCCCAAGGTTTTTGTTTCTGTAAATGGAATTGGTGAATAGGTGTAATTCCATTGATGAGACATCTTTTAATAATCCATGGCATATCAAATCTTTTAATGTTATGCCCTATTAGTTTAACACTAGAGTTTTGATTAAATACAGCTTGCATCGTTTGATTAAATTCATTTAACAAAGATATTTCATCATCTCCATAAAAAGATTTTATATTTGTTTTTACAGGCATTCCGATTTCATCAAATTTAATTTGACCTATTGATATTGTAATTATTTTACCAAATTCAGGGTGAAGTGAAGAGGTTCTTTTAAACATATCTTGATCAGTTAAATCTGCTTTATCGGATTCGAATGATTTTATCTGATTTGCCTTAGCGATCCATAAATCATATAAACTTTCTTTATCTTTTTTTAGATCTTTTAAAGTCTCATATTGAGATGCTGTCTCAATATCTATAAATAACATTCCTTTTAATTCTGTTGAAGTATACATCTTTTTATTTTTTAGTTTCCTCTTTATTATTTCTAAGATTATAAATAGATACTGGATATTTTATATACCTATTTGATTGGCTTTTATTTTGTAATAAATACCAATTATGGCCATAATGATCAGTTAACTTTTCAGATTCAGCTATAAGCTCTCCATATTCCCAGCCACCTGCGAAATCAAAATAGTATTTAGAACCTATTTTGGGTTTCTTTACAAAAATGTGCTTAACTTTGTTTTCTTTTCTCTTTGCCATACACTTATTATATTCATTTAAATATAAAAGTTTCCCTAGGCTATAGATTATATCTCTATGAATATAGTAGATATTATAGATCAGACCAATTAGAATGTTCTGATACTTCTCTGATTGATGTGTAAGTGTCGTAATCTACAAAAACTTCTAAAAATCCACCAGTAATACTCCCTGGTAAATCTTTAGGATTAATCCAATACTCTGGAGGACTAGATATTCTTTGATTAATAAAATCAAACATTGAATCTATTTCCATGTGATGGACATAAA
>Ga0228666_1000054_pt1 | contig 96676 bp, 93 predicted proteins | sample 80DmetaG_FD_182702 | JGI IMG/M metagenome (GOLD analysis project Ga0228666, IMG submission 182702) | Seawater microbial communities from Monterey Bay, California, United States - 80D | ecosystem: Environmental > Aquatic > Marine > Coastal | place: USA: California | collected 2016-10-11 | reverse complement strand
CCAGCCTGCCCACAATCGTGAAATGGCTGCCCACGATGCCGTGAAACGCGTGCCCGAGATCGCGCGAAATCACTGCCCAGCTTCCGCGAAATACGCAGCGTGGCGGGCAACGTCTGCATGTTACAGCTGTGTGTTGCGTCCGCTTTGTTGGCGGGTGTATTGCTGGAACACAGGGATCAAGGTTCCAAGAGATCTGATGCTGTGTATCTCAAGACGCCGTTGTGGGCAGCATGGTTGCAATTAGACACTGATGACATCGTTAGCCCTGCACAGCGGCATTGACTGCGCCGTTACCTGTGCAGTTTTCACAAGCGCAGTCACACAGCCCAAAACCTCATAGAAGTTACATAGTATGAGATTATTGCGTAAGTCATTGTAAAACATAGACTTCAGCGTAGACGTCTTTCCGGTAGGAAGACCAATATCTCAGATTTTATGCTCAAAGCTAACAAATGATTAGGTTTTGAGGAGATAGGGCGATGCGCCAAGCACAGACACTCAGCGATGCGCAGCTGCGCAGGGTTATACAGTACTGCCGCAGCAGGCGTCATCCAACGCGCGATGAGACAATCATACTTACAAGCTTTTATGCAGGGCTGAGAGCAAAAGAGATCGCAGCGCTCACCGTTGGCAATGTGTTTGATGAAGCAGGCAACGCGCGCACACAGTTCATCCTCACAGCAGAGCAAAGCAAAGGTGGACACACACGCACTGTGTATCTCAACCAACGCTTACGCAAAGCACTGCAGGAGTACAGCGCATCAATCCGCACAGCCAAGCCGCATCATGCATTGTTCACCAGCCAAAAAGGTGGCCACTTCTCAGCTAACACAATGTGCCAGCTGTTCCTCGACATCTACAAGGCCGTGGGACTCAAGGATGCGTCTAGTCACTCAGGAAGACGTACTTACATCACGCGGTTAGCCAACAAAGGGGTAGGGGTGCGGCTACTCGCAGAACTGGCGGGTCACAGCCACATATCCACTACCCAGAGGTATATTGATGTGAACGCAGAGCAGCTGAGTGAGGCCGTGGAGTTACTCTGACGTCTGCTGCCCCTCAAACTCGTCCCTACTCAACTCATACCTCTTGCCTGTAAGCATGTCCTTCTTAAGGCGCGGGGTTAGATGACTGTAGTGCCGCTCAATCATGCCGATTGACGTGCCCATCTGTACGGCGAGGGCATGTATATCCATCCCGTCGTTGAGTAGGGCGAAGGTCGCATAGGTGTGACGTAGGCTGTAGAGAGTACGGTTCTGCCCTGTACGCGGGCATGTGATTAGCCCTGCGTCTGTGACGAACTTGCGAAAAGTCTGGTGGATGTTCTTGCTCACTGTTCCATCAGGCAGCCTGAACACAGGTAGATCAATGCGCTGCTTGAGTAGGTCGTTAAAGGGGATATGCCGTATGTCCTCAGACCGCTCATGTATGCGCTTGAGATAGTTCAGCGTGCCACTGCGGCAGATGATGTCCCTGCGCCCAGTCTTACCCGTCACGCTCATCTCTAGGTACTGCTGACCACCATCCTCAAACAGGGTCACATGCTTCCACATGAGGTTTAGTGCCTCTGTGCCGTGCCGCATGCCTGTGTTGGCTAGGACCAGCACATAGTCCCGCATGAGGTGACGCATGTCTGTGGGCTTGCCTGACTTGCCAGCGTCAATCCAACTTGGCAACTTACGGATCAGCGTGCGGTACTCTTCACGGGTGAAGTCCGGCCGCCGCTCGCTCTTCTCGCCACGGTTCACCATCAAAGGCACACTCTTGTGCGCGATAAAGCCACGGGCCACAGCCTCATCAAACACACGGTTCATGGCAGAGTTATGCGTGTTGAGCGTAGAAGCTTTTGGCTCACGCCCCATCTTCTCACGCCGCCACTCGTAGAACTGCTGGATCTTCTCATAATCAATGGTGGTTACAAACTGTGCCCCAAAGAAGGGGATCAGGTAGCGCTCGATGCACACGATGTAATCAGCAAAGACCTTGCGGCCTAAACCAGCATCCAGCTGCTTGCGCATATCGGCGATGGCCAGCTTGGCAACGTCAGAGAACTTCTTGGTCACAACAGGCAGGTCGTTCTTGTGGCGGAACTTGTACTCAAGAAACGTCTCGCGAGCGTACTCCTTGGCCTCGGACAAATCGCGCTTGCCGGTACTGATGCGAATAGTGTGTCCATCAATCACAAAGGCCGCCTGCCAGCGCTTGCTGCGCTCACGCCGATACACGCGCACCTCGCCGTCTAGTATCAGATGTGTGTCATCGCGCAGCTGCCGCATATCCTGCTCCTCACAGCAACACTACGGCAGGGCGTACCAACAAGTCTACGGAAGTGTGTTTCTGCAGGTGCTGATTAAACAGTTTGAGATTGCTGCGGCATTGGGGTAACGACCCGCCAATTGTACAATCGCGAAGCTTAGGGCGATCAGTCTAGGCGCGCATACGGGGAAGACGTGGATGGATCGAGCGGCCTGCAAGGTTGAATGTCAGATTGTGCTGACGGTAACAGTTGCTTACTGCATTTTGTTTTTGTTCACAATTACAGTCGTAATGCCGCTTCAGGATGTATTTTTCCATTGGTTGCCCATGAACATAAGTTTGCTGTTTTTGCCTCACGGGGTGCGACTGCTGACAATTTATCTGTATGGTTGGAGAGCAATTTTCTATCTGCTCCCGGGCCATCTTCTCACATGGTCATACTTGTGGTTCGTCTTGCAATCAGAGCAAGACATATCCGCGTCACTCATATCGATACTTGCAGGTTTCTTGGCTGTTTGCCTGGTATTCCGGACGTGGAATTATCACAGTGACAGCGAGCTCAGGTCGCACTGGAAGCTCATCATTCTTGCTGGTGTATTGGCGTCTATTGGCAACGGTCTTGGACACGCAACTCTTTACGGTCTTCAGCTCGATGTGAATTGGCTGATCTTAGCCTTGGGGTTTCTAATCGGAGATGTCTCCGGCCTGTTTTTCTTGATGGTTACGTTGATCTTGATCAATAGGTTCGCACGGGTTCGTAGCCTCTAAGATGCGATAGAAAGGGCTCGGTGCCTTACACTATCTCAAACTCCCCGCGCGACTTGCGTGGCGACTGCACGATCAGCCCTTTTTCTTGAATGCTTTTGAGGCAGCGAAAGAAGGTTGGCCGAGTTAAGCTTTGTGTAAGTTTGTGTTCGAGCAAGTCTTTAGTCGTGACGTAGTGATGCTCACTTCTTATGTCTTGGGCCGCAAGGAAGATGCTTTTCTCGGGGTCAGATAACTCCGAGATACCAATATCTTGCTCCATCTCATCAAGTAGCAGCCGCAGAGTTATAATTTTTTTAAACATAATCCATCCGATGCTGGTGATCACCTCTTGCAAGGGGCCTGCACCCATAGCCTATAGATTGGTCTGTTTGCAATGCCAGTCGAGAGGGCTTTCGAAGTGAAGGCGCTCTACCACATAAGATACGAGCTCAACTCACTTTGGTGGCAATTTGATACTTGTGCGATCATGGCGTTGCTTCACAAGCTGTGACACTAAATCCGCTACTTACAGAACAAGGATGTGATGATGTCAACGGCTGTGCAGTTGCCCCGGTATGAAATTACCGTCGAAACAGAAAAAGGAACAGTCAAACATATCTGCGCTGCGCCTAAGCAAGACGAAGCAATAGAGCGCGTTATGCGCCCATATAAAGAAATCAGTCCTCGAGTTGTAAATGTTAGGCCCCTTGGGGTGATAAAGCGGCCTTCAACTAGGGCTGCCAAATCAATTGCTTGATGATTGCACGGAGTGATTAGAGCATATGCATGCACTCCTGTTTTGGCTATTAGAGATTAGGCTGTATTCGACACTTTGATTCTCCCCAGAAAATAGTCAGAAAAACGGCAAAAAATGTGCTTATGGTGTTTTTTGAAATGCACAATTCAAGCGTATATATCGCTTTATTAAGTAATTGATTGTATAAAATAAATTGTACCCAGAGGCGGATGTGCGCCACCGACAGTATTTTAATTTAAAGACTTAAGGGGTTTTGTCTAATTTTTTGTTTAATAGGTTCATTTGAATCCTACTAAACTATACGTCCGTTGTTGTCGCGTAGCGCTGATAAAGGTTGTTTGTGAGCCCTCATCTCTATGCTGCAAACTCTACTTTCCTCGATAAGCGGTAACATGCGATGCGCTCTTTGCGTAGTCCAAAGCAGCCCGTTGGGATTCGTGTAACATTTTCAAAAGGATTTTCGCGTAGATATGAAGGAGTGTACCTGAATCTCTCTGTTAAAACGAATAAAGGTTTAGGGTCATCTTGTGCTAATGGAGTAAAGATAGCCTCTTAGTATGTGCTTAAGTCTTATATATTGTTTTGGGGTGCCACTCTCAGAGCTGTTTTCCAACTTTGCGTTGAGCATTTCTAAGTCAAGCATTCCTAATACCCTTGTGATATCGTCTGATAGGATGGGGATGTGCTTTGTTGACTCGTTATTACGCAAATAGATAACTACTATATCGGATAGATCTTCTAAATGCGGATGGAAATCTCGATGGGAGCATTGAGACTCATGCCATAGAGATTGGATAAGAGGGGGCTCAAATGTAAGGTTAGATCCAAAGAACATACTGATCGTGAAATCAACAAATTCTTCAGTATCTAGTTTTTTCTCATTCAAGTATTTCTTATACACTTTAACTGATAGCCAGCAGATCATCTGATAAGTTTTTAGAATGAATTCTGACTGCTTTCCGAATAAGCGAAAAAATGTTGATCGTGAGTAGCCAGATTTTTGAGAAATTTTTTCAATAGATACTTGGTTTAAATTTTGATACGCTATTGCTAGTCGAAGACTTGCGATAAAGAAGGATTTATGACGGTTATCTACTATCCATTTCTGGGCGGCATTCTCTATTTCTGGGCGCCATACTTTGACTAAAATTCGTCTATCTACTAGTTGTGTGTCGAATGAAAAATCAGTAAGCGCACATTCTTTGTGCTTCGAAACCGATTGAGTTCGAGCATTTTTCTTGAGTATTATGTCTAACCTTTGATCTGTCTGCATTGATCATCCTCCACCCGTTTAGTTGGGGGGTATCAAAGGAAAACAATACTGAATAGTCACAATAAGTTTAGGTTTATGTCAAAGCATATTTCAGCTTGTGTGTATTATGAGTGCTGGTTCTACGGGCATATTTGTGCATAGTTTCAAATTATTTATTTTTAAATCAAATACTTACGTTCAAATGTAGATTGGCCGTTCCATTTTTGCGAGGGGGCTTCACTTTCTGTCGATCAATATCTTATATTCAGAAACGAAACTGTAGACATAACCCTCTGCGTGATATGTCATCGTAAATAAATCTAGAGATGGCAAGATATGGTTAATGGGGTTCGAAAAAAGATGGCAGCATATGTTCATTGTGGATCGCAAAGAAGTTCTCGATTATTATTTTGGTGAGTGTTCTTCCAGTACCTTTGTGTATAAATCCTATAACAAATCGCCTTCGCTTGCTGCTGAATGGTTAATAGAGCAGTTATACGAGATGGGACTTGTTAGTCTTTCATGTCAGATAGATGAAAATGGTGACATAATTCGAGGCTTTTCTCGAACTCCAGTGAAAATCGATCAAGATATTTTCTGCGCGGTCGACGGAGTTTGATGGCATCGTTAAGCTCTCTGATCTACTCCCTACTTGTTGAACGGAGTCTGGCGTAGCTTAAGCTACTATTTGCACTTGCTGATCGGGGTTGGTTTTTCTTAATTTCCTGCCAATAGACCACAGCATGTGGCTTGCCGCCGAGGGCAGGATGGGGCGCTTGTGGTTGTAGAAGTCGATCCACTTTCTGACACCTGCCTTCGCCTTCGACCTGGTTTCTTAGGCATGCAGATAGGCGCATTCATACTTCAACGACCGCCACAGCCGTTCTGCGAAGATGTTATCGAGGAAGCGGCCTTTGCATCCCTTAAGATGCGCACGTTTGAGCGCCGTAAAGCGGGGTCTCAAGGAACAGCTTATTAATAATGCACATCAGGTCGAGGTTCATCTCGCTCTCGCCCTTCGGCTCCTAGTAGAGCGAGGACTGCGAGATCGACAGCAAGGCACATTGCTTGCCAACCAACAGGCCCGGCAGGTTTGGTTCAATCATCTTGCGCCTCACTTGCCGGTCCAGGGTTTTGAGCTTTCTGGCCAAAAAATCGGTACGACGGCCAACTTCCCAATCTTGGCGTGCAGGTCTTTGCCCCGCTTTTCATCGCCTTCCGGTGCCTTCCGGCGACTACGCTCAAATACGCCTGAAGCGCCTCCAAGCAGAGCCCTTTTCCACTGATGGGCCATCGTGGGGTGCACGTCGAACCGACTGGCCAGTTGGCTGACCGTCTCTACGCCTTTCAGCGCCTCCAACGCCACCTTGGCTTTGAATTCTGGATGATGCTGCTTCCATTTCGGCTTTCCTGATCTCCTTCGTGTTGAAGATCAGCACAATATAGATCGCAGCTTACGTCAGTGTTCGATTTTTGGGGGCTAGCTCACCACTTTTTCAAGCGAGTAATAGTGAACCGTCGAAAGGATCAAATTAAGACTTGAATATGACGCCCTCTCACTTAGTTTTGACAAAAGGTAAAAGCTGGAGAGGGACGCTCTAATGAAGCAAGCTAGACTAACTTTTTTGGGGCTGTTGGCATCGACACTAATTGCTACACCGAGCCTCGCGAATGACGACTTTATTAAAGGAATGATGGGAGCGGTTATTGGTGCAGCCATCGCCAACTCGGGTAACGCCGCACAATCAAGTAACAATGCACAAAGACCGTCGGCCCAACGATCGAGCAGACCGACCATCTCGAGCGCGCAAAGAGCTGAAAATAAACGAATTCAGGAGAATCTCAACTACTTCGGCTTCAACACTGGAACGCCAGACGGTATTTTCGGCCGTAAAACAACAGACGCGGTATACAGATTCCAAGCCTGCCTCAACAGACCGATGACAGGTAAACTGGACAACTTTGAAAAACAGTTTTTAGACCAATCTAGTTTCAAGGCCCAAGCGAATGGAGCAGCTACGCTGCAGCTCGTCGCCCAATCGCCAAATGGGTATTGCGGTTTACTCCAGAAGTACCTGCTCGATCTGACTGCACCACAGCCTGCTGCTCCGACCACAACTCAAGTGGTAGTACAACAGGCACCTGCAGACCGACAGAATACAGCGCCTCGACCTAGCCAAGTTGCTACCCAAGTCACCAATGTCACAGCAGTCAGCAATAGCATCAATGTGAATGTTATCGGCGCAGATATTCAAGCGAGATTTGACCGCCTTACCAGCGAGCTAGCACTGCTTGAGCAGATCGAGGCACATGTCAAAGCAAAGACAACAGAAGCTGGCGGTCAAAATAAATTACAAGCTGTTAGCGATCGTCTAGCGGACTTAAGATCTTTGATTGTCGAGATTGAAGTTGAGGTCAATCAAAAGTACGGCACTCCTGTTAGACCAACCAATGGCAATTTGGGTATCACAGCGGTCAAAGCGTCGGAGGTATTCCCGCGTGTGCCTTACTATATTCCCGGAACTGCCGAGGAAGGCGAATTATGGATCAAACCTTACGTGTCAGACGGAGGTATTCTAAGCTACGACTTCAACTTCACCACAGAGCAATCAGAATTCGAAAAAATTCAAGAAACAATTGTGTTCGTGACTGATAATTTGACCAGCCTTGAAGAGAGTATGGTTAAGATTAATGAGTGGAGCGATACTGCTCAAGAAAAGGGCGTAAGAAGACGCTTTGAAAAAGTTGCGTCTTGTTTTCCAGCAGCTCAGTGTCAAGAAAAGATCGAGGGCAACTCATCCACTGAGATTGTATTTCTAATCTATGAAGACGGCGCTACAGCCACATCGATCCGCAGGAATAAAGGTCGCTTCGCAAAGGGTTACAATCTTTCCGTGGAGAGCGGACTCCTTTTGGCAGCGTATGCAAGTTACATGAACGAACTGGGTTCGAAAGAGTTTTTTGCCGCTACAGTCAGTGATGCCGAATTGGATAGCCTTTTCGAATAGTATCGTGCGGTAATTGGGCGGGTAAGGGTCAACTCTTGCCCGCCACTTTATCTTAGGTCAGGACCAATTGATTTCCATGTAGGGGCGTGATTCACGGTTCGAAATCTGAGCGGTGGACATATCTGATCTTTTTTGGCTGGCTGATGCGCAGATGGCGCGACTTGAGCCTTTCTTCCCTAAGTCCCACGGCAAACCACGCGTCGATGATCGGCGTGTGTTGCGTGGAATTATCTTCATTAATCGCAATGGCTTACGATAGCGCGATGCACCTGCTGTCTATGGACCGCACAAGATACTCTACTATCGCTGGAAGCGCGTCGGAGCGACAAGGGCATCTTCGCGCGTATGATGGTCGGTCTTGCTGCCCATCATGGCGAGAAGAAAACGGTTATGATCGACGCGACCTATCTGAAGGCCCACCGAACAGCGACCAGCATGGGCGTGAAAAAGGGGGGGGCGTGGACGCCTGATTGGTCGCACAAAGGGCGAGATGAACGCCAAGCTGCACGCGATCTGTGATAGCCAAGGACGCCATCTCAACCTGTTCGTTACCGCGGGTCAGGTCAGCGACTACATCGGGGCACAGGCGTTGCTCAGCAGCCTGCCCGATGTCGACTGGCTGCTCAAGGATCGTGGATATGACGCCGACTGGTTCATAGAAACCTTGAAAGACAAGTGAATAAGCCCCTGTATCTTGGATCGGAAGTAACGCAAGAAGCCGGTGAAGTACAACAAGCGCCGATACAAACGGCGCAACCGGATCGAAATCATTTTCGGCAGGCTCAAGGATTGGCTGCGTGTGGCAACCCGATACGACCGTTGCCCCAAGGTCTTCCTCTCAGTAATCGCACTTGCTGCCCTCGTCATCTACTGGCTTTGAAACTCAATTAGTCCAGACCCTAGAGACAGCGCAATGCTAGACGAAAATATCAAATGTGGGGTAAATTGGTTAGATAGCTAAAGACCTCTCTTGCAAGAATACAAGGATGTAGATCGTTACACGATGATCATGACAGGTGATCTCGTAGTCTCGCATTAGATCGAATCGTCATATCTTAGTACTGAAATTGTCCACGTCGGTGTGTGGGGCCTACTAACGCCCACGGTGTTGGTGACTCAACCAATTGTGGCGCCAATCAATTTCGCCCAAAACTTTGCCAACACAGTGTTTGCGACGCAGCACTAGCCAACACTGTGTTCAACACCGTGATTCCGCTCGTCAAAATTGCCAGCAACACGGCAAAAAGTGTGTTTATGGTGTGTTTTTGAATTACACAACTCAAGCGTGCGCCACGCTTGACTGGGCTATTGATTTTATTAGTAAAAATGGTGCCCAGGGGCGGATTCGAACCACCGACACGAGGATTTTCAATCCACTGCTCTACCCCTGAGCTACCCGGGCATCCGTTTGACAAAGCGAACTTTGTCTGGGGTCGTCGTCGTTTAGTCCAGCGTTCCGGCAGTGTCCAGTGAACAATGCAAAAAAACCGATGTCTTAGTGCGGATTTTGTCTCTGGCGTTCCATCTCCGCGGCGGCGTCCTCTGCATCGTCCTCATCTTGTGATGCAACTGCGTAGGATCCGTTCAACCAACGCCCCAAATCAACGTCCGCACAACGCTTGGAGCAGAACGGGCGATACTTGGTGACCGTCTCTTTTGAACAGATTGGGCAGGGCATTACAGCGCCTCCACATCGGTCGGAACCGGGGCGCGTTCGCGTTTGCGCTGCAGTTCATAGTGCCCCAAAGGGGTCCAACCGACCAAGGCGGTCTCGATGCTGTCCGCACGGAACGCAGCGCGGAGCGCGTCTTCAAACGCACGGCGGTCTTTCTTGGGCATCGGCGCAAGGTCTAGCACAATTTGGCCCCCCAAGCCGCGTAGGCGCAAAGCACGGGGCAGGGCGCGGGCCACGGCCAAGTTGGCACGCAATCCCGCCGCTGGTGCAGTGTCGCCGCCTGTGTTCACATCCACCGCAACCAAGGCGCGGGTCGGCTCCACGAACATGGATGCCTCGCCCAGCCGGACCTCGGCGCCCGTGGCTTTTGGCAATGCGTCCAGAACGCCGGCGCGCTCAAATGCGCCGGAGCCGCTTTCGATGGCATCCTCTGGCGGAGTGGACCAGTCACGCCACGCCAAACCGTGAGCATCGGGGCCGTCGAGCAACAACTCAGGGCCAGTGCCTGCATCGGCCAAAACCTGCTGCGCCAATTCCCAAGTTGCGGCTAAATCTTCGGCGATCTCATCCGCATCCGCACCCTCAGCCGCACTCCTTAGGATCAAGCCCGCGCCACCATCAACCGACACGGTTTCATGCGCGATCTCTAGCAAACGCTCCCGCTCATCGTCGTCGCGCACAGAGCGCGCGACATTGAAGCCCTTCGCCCCAGGCGTCACGATGCAATAGCGGCTCTTGAACAGCACGCGATCAGTGACGGGCAGAGCCTTTCCGGCTTCTGCAAAACCTGTCACCTGAACTAAAAAAGTATCCCCGGGTGCGAGCCCCTTGGCCTGACGAAAGAACCCGGTGCGGCCTGCACCAAGATCCATGAACATCCCGCCTTGCCCCTTAATTGGGCGATCACAGACGCCCCGGAATACCGTCCCGGGCAGGGCCACATCCCCGGCTGGATCGACCAACAGATCATCCAGCTGGCCATCAATCATACGCGCGGCTGCGGGACGTCCCGCCACCGTATCAAGCGCGATCACAATACCCTTCATGCGGTCCCTTTCCACACCGGAAGGCCAGCGGCGTTTAGCACGCCCGCTGTCTCGGCCAATGGTAGGCCGACGATCCCGGTAAAACTTCCTGAAATCCAGGGAATAAATGCGCTGGCAGGCCCCTGAATGGCATAGCCCCCAGCCTTGCCGCGCCAATCATCACTCGCGATGTACCACGCGATTTCTGCATCAGACAGAACCTTCATGCGCACCGCACTCTCAACCGTGCGTTGCCACGATTGTGCGCCGCGTCGCACCGCAAGCGCGGTAATAACCCGGTGACGTCGCCCGGACAAAAGCCGTAAAAACCGCTCCGCCTCGGCGGCATCCTCGGGTTTGCCCAAAATGCGTCGTCCTAGCGCGACGGTCGTGTCGGCGCATAGAACAATGTCATCGGCCTCGGCGGTGACCGCCGCAGCCTTGCCTGCCGCAATCCGCTCGCAATAGACGCGCGGAATTTCACGAGGCAGGGGTGTCTCATCAATGTCGGGGGGGCGCACATCATCAGGTGTGATGCCAAGCTGCGCCAACAGTTCTAGCCTCCGGGGTGAACCGGAGCCTAGGATCAGCCGAGGGTGTGGCACGCGCACGTCCCTATTTGAAACGGTAATTGATCCGTCCCTTGGTCAGGTCATACGGTGTCATTTCAACCTGCACTTTGTCGCCCGCCAGAACCCGGATCCGGTTCTTGCGCATCTTTCCTGCCGTATGTGCGATAATCTCATGGCCGTTTTCGAGCTCGACCCGGAATGTCGCGTTTGGCAGGAGTTCCTTCACGACGCCGGGGAATTCGAGCATTTCTTCCTTGGCCATGGTCACTCCATCAAAATCGCCTGCGCAGTTCGCAGGTGCGGTGTAAATGCGCGCAATTTGTTCATACTTCAAGGGCTAAAGCAGTTTTGCACGCGCAGGCCACACAGACCCGCTCGGGCATCAAAGGTTTTGTACCGTAAAGGGTCTGTCGAAATCGTTAACGAACGGGCCACAATGGCTGTCATAACGCCCAATTGTACGCCTTATGAATGGGGCGGCCCAAACCGTTCCAGCAGTTTGTCGCGGATCTGATCGCGCGATTGCCGATAGCTTTCCAGCTTTTGATCGCGGTTATTGCCCAAACCCGTAGGGTCCATGATGGGCCAATACTCCACCTCTAGGTGGTACAGGCGCGTCAAATCCAACGCCATGCGCTGGCTGGCGGGTGATAGGGCGATGATCAAATCAAACCCCGACAGGTCATCCCCCCATTCCTGCATCTCCTCAAACGACCGAGAACGATGCCGCTCCAGCTCCACGTCAATCTCGGCGCATACCGCAATCGCAAAGCCATCAATTTCAAGATCGTTCATCACACCGGCGGATTGAACATAGATGTCCATTCCATACAGCTTTTTCATCAAAGCCTCAGCCATGGGGGAGCGTACTGCGTTATGATCGCAGCAAAAAAGAACCGATTGTGGCTGTTCCCCCCCTGACACGCATCAGCCTCCGAAATGCAGCACGCAGATGAGTGTGAACAAACGTCGCGCCGTGTCGGTGTCGATGTCGGCCTTGCCCTCTAATCGTTCCTGAAGGATGCGCGCACCTTCATTGTGGATGCCGCGCCGGGCCATATCAATTGTCTCGATCTGGCTGGGGGGCAGGGTTTTTACCGCATCAAAGTAGCTGGCACAAATCTGGTAGTAGTCTTTGACTACCTGCCGAAACGGCCCCAGCGCAAGCTGGAATTCCGCCGCAGGGTCATGGTGTTCGGTGGTCACCGCAAACACAAGGCGCCGCTCGCGGATGCCCAGGTTGATCCGATAGGGCCCCATAGGGGCATCGGGGCGGGCAATAGAAAAAGAATTGTCCTCAAGCAGATCAAAAATCGCGACTTTGCGTTCTTGCTCAATCTCGGGGGTCGGGGTCGGCAGATTGGCGTCGTCAATCTCGATATGACAAATCTGAGCGCTCATGCGTATGGCCTTTCCGTCAAGGGTCCTCCCCATTGCGCCCCTGATACGCCGAAAAGCAGGACCGCGCCAAGGGGAGGTGGAAAATTCTCAGCGATTGAGGCGATCAAGCCGCGCCCGCACGCTCAACCCGTGGGCCTCAAGGCTCTCGGACTTGGCCAATGTCTCGGCGGCGGGACCGATAGCACGCAAGGCCTCGGGCGTCATCTGCGCCAGCGTCGTGCGTTTGAGGAAATCCATCACCGACAAGCCGCTGGAAAACCGTGCCGAGCGGGCCGTGGGCAACACGTGGTTGGGCCCGCCGATGTAGTCACCAATCGCCTCAGGGGTCCACTGTCCCAGAAAAATCGCGCCCGCATGGGTGATCTTCTCCGAAAGGGCCACAGGGTCCGCCACACACAACTCAAGGTGCTCAGGCGCGATCCGGTCGCTCAGGGCGGCGGCCTCATCAAGGTCCGCTACGGTGATGATCGCGCCATAGTCGCGCCATGACGGCCCTGCAATCGCGCGCCGCTCCAGCGTTTCAAGTCGTGCGTCAACGGCACGGGCAACCGCCGCTCCAAATTCTGCATCATCCGTGATCAGGATCGATTGCGCGCTCTCGTCATGCTCCGCTTGGCTCAGCAGGTCGACGGCGATCCAATCAGGATCATTGTCACCATCCGCAATCACCAAAATCTCTGAGGGGCCAGCGATCATGTCGATGCCAACCTTGCCAAACACCCGCCGCTTGGCCGCCGCCACAAAGGCATTGCCGGGTCCAGTGATCTTGTCCACGGGCGCGATAGTCTCGGTGCCATAGGCCATTGCGGCCACGGCCTGCGCGCCGCCAATACGGTATATCGTGTCGACGCCCGCAAGACGCGCAGCCAGCAACACCAAAGGGTTCGCCACACCGTCAGGGGTCGGCGCACAAATCGCTAGGCGCTTCACACCCGCAACCTGCGCCGGGATCGCATTCATCAACACGCTTGACGGATAAGAGGCCAATCCACCCGGCACATACAACCCAGCCGCATCGACAGGGCCCCAACGCCAGCCTAGCCGCGCGCCCGTGGCATCCGTCCAGCTTTCGTCATGGGGCATCTGCCGCTCGTGATAGGCCCGGATCCGGCTCGCCGCCAACGACAGCGCTTCCGCCTCCGCCTGCGGCACCTGCGCCACAGCTGCGTCAATTTCCTCAGCGGAAAACGCCAAAGTCTCCGGCGTCAGCGTCAGCCGATCAAATTTCTCCGTCAATTCCAAAACCGCGGCATCCCCGCGCGCGCGTACGTCCGCGATGATGCCCGCTACCACAGCATCCACATCCGGGCTGTCCTCGCGCTTGGCACCCAAAAGCGTGGTGAACTGTGTTTCAAAGTCGCTGTCGCGGGTGTTCAGAAATACAGGCATCGGCCCCTCCATGTCGCGCAGGGCCTACCCTGCCGCGTGGTTGTGCTCAAGTCGTCTTTGGTTTGTTAAATATCCCGGGGTGGTCTGGAGGGGCTGGCCCCTCCGGCGGTTCGCATCACACGTCCGGATGGCCGGGGCGGGTTTTCGACGGGGCGTCATAGGGCCGGGTAACATCCGCAAGGCTCAGCTCAAGGCACTCTACATCCATCCCCAAGGCGCCATCCCCCGCAAGCACCAACTCCACCCGTCCTGCACCATCGGCACCGGGGGCCCAGCTTAACGCAAGGGCCGACAGCACAACATCCGCGTCCCGGCTCACGCCGCTAGACTGCACGCGCAGCACGCCATCAATCCGCAACAAGGCCCGCACACGTTCAGTGCGGCGTGCGGCGTCTTCCCAGCGAAAACGGTTTATCAAAACGGTCAGGGCGCGCTTCTTGGCGTCCCAATGGATTTGATCCCCTGCGAAGACCGCATCCTGCACACAGGCTGAGATAACCCGTAGGTCCTCCTCATCCCGCGCAATCAGGCGCAATGGCGCCTCCGCACCGTCCTGAAATGTTGCGTCAGACATCGTCCTTCACCCGTTCGATTTTTGCACCAACACCGCTTAGCTTGCGCACAACATGCTCATAACCGCGGTCTAGGTGATAGACGCGGCTAACCTTTGTTTCGCCCTCGGCCGCCAAACCCGCTAGGATCAAGGACACCGACGCCCGCAGATCCGTGGCCATGACAGGGGCGCCGCGCAAACGGTCCACGCCTGTCACAGTCGCCGTGCCGCCATGGACCTCAATCTTGGCCCCCATCCGGGTCAATTCGGGGGCATGCATAAAGCGGTTTTCAAAGATTTTCTCGTCCAGCACGCTTGTGCCCTCAGCGGTGCAAAGCATTGCCATCATCTGCGCCTGCAAATCGGTGGGAAAGCCGGGGAAGGGCGCGGTCGTTACATCCACAGCCCGCATCGGCCCATTGGCACGCCGCACCATCAGGCCCTCGGGGCCTTCGGTCACTTCGGCGCCCGCCGCTTCAATCCGCTCACAAAACGCTTCCAGCAGATTGCGACGCCCGCCCTGAAGGGTGACCTCACCCCCCGCAATCAGTGGCGCCAGCATATAAGTGCCCAATTCGATCCGGTCCGTCACAACGGGATGCGTGGCGCCATGCAGCCGGTCCACACCTTCAATCGTTAGCGTATCGGTGCCTTCGCCTTCAATATGCGCGCCCATCGCCCGCAAACACTGGGCCAAGTCCACGATCTCGGGCTCACGTGCGACGTTTTCCAGAACAGACGTGCCCTTGGCCAGCACCGCCGCCAACAACGCGTTTTCCGTGGCTCCAACCGACACAATAGGAAAGGCATAGCGCCCGCCTTTTAACCGCCCACCGGTGGCCTTGGCGTGCACATATCCCTCGCGCAGGTCCAACTCTGCCCCCAACGCCTCTAGCGACCTTAGGTGCAAATCAACTGGCCGCGCGCCAATCGCACAGCCACCGGGCAGCGACACAATCGCATGCCCATCACGTGCAAGCATAGGCCCCAGCACAAGGATCGAGGCCCGCATCTTGCGCACAATGTCATAATCAGCGGTGTGGTTGTTGATGTCATGCGACGACATCGCCAACACGCCACCCTCCGCAAGGCTCGACACCTCAGCCCCCAAGGACTGCAACAGCAGCGTCATGGTCCGAATGTCCGACAGCCGGGGCGCATTTGTCAGTGTCAGCGGCTCTTCGCTCAGAAGTGTCGCAGGCATCAGCGTCAAACACGCGTTCTTGGCCCCCGCAATCGGGATTGATCCCTTTAGGGCCTGCCCGCCCTGTACGACTATACTATCCATTGCTCTCGTCCTCATTGTGCGCGTTAGCGTCCGCCTCAGTCCCCGGTTGCGTTTCCGTCTCGGATCGCGCTTTTGCACGGGCCTGCGCCTTGCGGCGGCCCATGTTGGCCTTTAGCGCGGCCTTCAGGCGTTGTTCACGCGCAGCAGCCGCTTTCGCGGCCGGTGTCTCGGGGTGTTTGGCTGGGTTTTTTGTCATCTTAGGGACGGGTGTAGCCTGCCTTGCAAAAAGGGTCCAGATTGCCCTTGCGTGGATGTTCATTCCGGTCTAATCACCCGCCACCGGAAACATGCTGTGGTAGCTCAGTGGCAGAGCACACCCTTGGTAAGGGTGAGGTCGAGAGTTCAATCCTCTCTCACAGCACCACCGGCCCTCCCTGAGATCGCTGGTGATTGGTTTCCACTCTGCCCCCACGCCGTAATGCTTTGAAATTCGCACCTTTATGGCGTTTCCGGGTGAAACTGTAAAATCTCAAAGAACGATCCTCGGGCCAATGGCGCGCCCAGATTATGCAGCCCGGCGGCTTGGGCGCGGGGTGCGTCCTGTGGGGCAAATAACACCAACGTATGGGTGTAAAAATCGCGCCAATCCGCCAGATAGCTGCCCGTCTCAAACACTTCATGGTTTTGGTGTACGGGCATTAACACCTGCCAAGGGATTGGAAACAAATGCGTCTTGTCGCGCGCCGCATAGGCGGGCAGGGGGGCGATGGCGTTGCCTCCGGTAAACACCCCGGTCCAATAGGCCCCCCGATCGCGCAGGATATACGAGGCCGAGTGGGAATGGAGCCGGATCGTTTGCGACTGATCATGCCGTGTCACCAACAACCGATCCTGCGGCGATAAAACAGCCGCCGCTGCGCGCAATTCAGCAACCTGCGCGTCATGCAGCGCCCATTTGTCCGTCAGCCACAGCATCTTAACCGCCAACAGGACCAGCATCGCCCCCGCAAACACCCACATCGCGCGGGGCGTAAAATCCACGCGGATCGCGGCCAATAGCACAGGCGCCAAAAGCACCGGAAACCGCATGTTGGTGTAGGCAATGCCAGAGAAATAATAGGGCACCAGCAAGGTAATCAGGGCCAGCGCGGGCAAAGCAAACCGCACACGCGGGTCCAAGGACATACCGAAGCCCGCGCGGCGCAGCCACAGGATGATCCCGGCCGTTTCGGCCAACCCCAACAGCCCGGCCACAATCGTCTCCGCCGTTGAGGCGAACAAACCAAAGCTGGCAAATGGGGCGACAAAGGCGGTCAAGAACTGCGCCAGTGTGCCGTAATCTATCCCGCCGGCCTCCAACTCCGGTGAGGCGCGCAGTGCGCCCACCAAATGCACCGCCGGGATCAGGGCCACGGCCAGCACCATGCCCGCCCGTCTCAGAATCGCAGCGCGGCTCGCGGGTGTGCGGGTAACGTCGTGCAACTCTAACAGGCCGATCATCAGCATGACGAACCCAAAGGCATACAAGTGCATCACATAGACCAGCACCGCGCAGGGCCAGATCATCGCCAGCCGAACAACGGCCCCTCGTGCGGCCATCGCGAACCACAACGCCAGCACCAAGATCGCCGCCGGTGCCGCCAGCGCAAAGTTCTCAAACCCAAAGGCCCAAGTCATGTTGTGCATCACCATCACCGCGACCAGCGGCCACAGCGACCATGCCCCCCAGATCGCGCGGTGCAGCACGGCGGTCGCTGCAAACAGGCCAAAGGATCCGATTTGGATCAGCACCTTTTGCGTCGTCTCAAGGTCCGCGCAGGCGACTGGCCACGTGTGGATCATGTCTGAGGTCAGGTTCGGCACGATTTCCAGCGCATAGGCGTAGTACCGCCCAACGTGCTCGGCCCCCACAGCCCCGCATTGCAGCACATGGCGCGCCATGTGGTTGGGCCAGTCGATCAGGGGCGGCGTGTCGTAGCCCCATAACATCATGTTCAGCGCGAACACCCCAATTGCCGCGATGAAAAAGAGGACCGTTTCCCCCCGGCTAGGACGGGGGCGGGCGGGGGCATCTTGTGCGTGACTACCCATGCGGGGTTAGGGGCAGGATCGGGGCCATAGTCCCTCTTTTCATGGCATCTTTAATAGTGGTCAGGCGCGGTTTGATACAACGCACCTGACCTAAGGGAACCAATATCCTGTTGCGGCAGGTTCCTCAATGGTTTCAATCACCTCGCAGGTGCCGCGATGCGGCTTGACCACACAGGCGGGCGGCCTAAACCGCCTGCTTGCGCGCAATCGCCCGTCCGATGGCTGCAATCGTCAGCAACGTCATCGCCCAGAAAAACCACGTAATCGGCCCGCGCAGCAGGATGCTCGGGTCACTGCCCGACATCAGCATGGATTGGCGGAAGTTATCCTCAAGCAGCGGGCCAAGAATGAACGCGATCAAGAAGGGGGCGGCGGGGATGCGATAGCGCATCATGGCATAGCCCACCCAGCCCATCGCAAACATAACGCCCACGTCAAAGATGTTGTTGTTCACCGCGAACACCCCATAAATGCACAGGATCAACACGGCGGGCATCAAGATGCGCTTGGGCACATCGGCCACAAACCGAAAGCCCTTGATCGCGACACTGCCCACGATGAACAAAAACACCGAACTGACGATCAAGCCGATGAACAGCCCATAGATGATGTCCACATTCAGGATGAACATCATCGGGCCGGGTTGCAGCCCATGCACCATAAAGGCGCCGATGATGATCGCGGTGATCACATCCCCCGGCACGCCCAGTGCCAGCAGTGGGATCAACGTGGCCCCCGCCACCCCGTTGTTGCCCGCCTCGGATGCGGCCACGCCCTCAATCTCGCCCTTGCCAAAGTTGGCCTTGTTCTTGGATTTTCGCCGCGCCTCAGAATAGCTCAAGAACGCAGAAGGCGCCGCGCCAATCCCGGGGATAGAACCCAAAAACACCCCAATCAGACTGCCCCGAATAATCGACCGGAAGCTGCCGATGTAATCCTTGATCGTGACCTTCGCATTGCCAAGCGCGCGGGCCTTGCCCAAGTGTGCGGTGGGGTTCCACGCCATGGCAATGATCTCGGGGATGGCGAACAGCCCGATCAGAACGGCAATGAAATTCAAGCCCCCCATCATGTTCGGATCGCCAAAGGTGAACCGGTTGGTCCCATACACCAGATCCAGCCCCACGGTCGCCAGCATCAACCCCAACAACGCTGACAAGGCCCCGCGCAACAGGCTGTCGCCAGACACCCCGGCGATGATCGTCAGCGAAAACAGGATCAGCGCAAAAAACTCAGGCGGGCCAAAGTTCAACGCAAAAGAAGCAAGCCACCCCGCAAATAGGATCAGCGCAAGGTTGGACACCAAATCCGCCGTGCACGACGCCCAAAGCGCCATGCCCAAGGCGCGTCCGGCTTCTCCGCGTTCTGCCATTGGGTGGCCGTCAAGGATGGTGGCCGATGACGCAGGGGTGCCCGGCGTCTTGATCAAAATGGCCGGGATACAGCCGCCGAAAATGCCGCCCTTGTAGACCCCCAACAATAACAAAATGCCGGTAATGGGCTGCATCGAAAACGTAAACGGCAGCGTCAGCGCCACGGCCATCGTGGCCGATAGGCCCGGAATGGCCCCACCGATGACCCCGATCACAATGCCCACAAACAACGCCAAAAACGCCTCGACCGAGGCGACAAGGCTCAGACCTGCCATCAGGCTGTCAATAAAACTCACGGAAGCCTCACAAATATGCCTTGGGGGATCGCGACCCCCGCCACTTTGGCGAAAAATAGGTATAGCGCGAGCGGGATCACCACCGCACAGATCAAGGCCGTAAGAGGATGGCGGGTGCGGAACAGAAAGGCCGTCAGCACGAACACAATCATCGCGGTCCACACCATGCCCAAACGGGGCAAGGCGAACATCGTCGCCACCATGATTATGGCCAGCGCGCCCAATCGCATCCACGATAGCCCGTCGGCGGCGGCAGGCTCTGCCTCGGCGTCAGGGGCGGATGACGCCCCGCGCGCGGCCAGCAATAGCCCCAAGCCCACCAAGCCCGTGATACCCGACAACGCATAGGGCCAAAACACGGGCGCAAGCACGATGTTGGACACATTACTCGGTGACGAAACCCAGTTCGGGATCGCCCAAAGCACAAGGAACGCAGCGGCCAGACAGGCCCCTAGTCCCAGTTGAAATTGAATGGTTTTCGGTGACACCCCACATCCCCCAGTGTCAAATATCGTGACGAATGCGGCCACCAAAAGGTAGCCGCATCCAGTGTTTTCAGTCCGTTAGGATTTAACCTTCAATCCGCATCCCAAGGTCTTCGACCAGCGTGCGGAAGGTGTTGTACTGACCTTGAATGAACTCATTGGCTTTGACGGGGTCCATCAGCTCGATCACCGAACCGCGCGATTCCATGGTTTCGCGGAATTTGGGGTCGGCGGTGGCAGCGGCCATCCACTCTCCCCATTTGGCGGCCACGTCATCAGGCAGGTCATCTGGGCCTGCAATGCCGGTCCAGCCGACCAATTGGTTCAGCTTGTCCTTGCCCAATTGGTTCGCGGTGGGGGCGTCAAAGCCGACGACAGGCTCGGCCGTGGTAACCAGCAATGGTGTCAGCTGCTTGTTGGCCACAAACGATGCAAGCGCGGATGAGTTTGTGCACACAAACGTCGACGTGCCGTTCAGAACGGCAGTGATCGCTGCGCCGCCGCCCTTTTGCGGGATGTGCGTGGCATCGGTCAGCGGGTCGGCCACGCCGAACTCCGACAGGACCATCGCGCTGGCCAGATGGGGCATCGACCCCACCCCGGAAGAGCTGTAGCTGATACCGCCCTCGGCAACTTTTGCGATCAACTGATCCATCGACGTGATGCCCGACGCCGGACGCACCGCGCAGGCCACAGGGTTGATTTCATACACAGTCACAAAGCGGAAATCTTCTAGCCCGTAGGGCAGCGTGGCTTTCATCGCTGGGTTCACCGAGTGTGAGCCGACCCGCGCAAACAGCATCGTATACCCGTCCGCGTTGGCGTTCTGTACCGCAACGGATCCGGTCGCGCCGCCCGCACCGGTGATGTTCGCCATCACCAAGGGCTTGCCCACCGCCGCGCCCAAAGGCTCAGAGATGGTGCGTGCAGAAATGTCAGTGGCCCCACCCGCGCCGTAGGGGATCACCATATTGATCGCGCGCGTGGGATAATCAGCATAAGCCGCCGTCGCGCCCAAAAGGGCCGCGGCCGTGACGGCAAAGGTCAAAGTCGTGTGTTTCATGTAGTCCTCCCAGTGGTTTTGGTGGCCCTCTTACGGGGCTCTGAAAAAACGATAGGCGTAAGTTACGCTTTACGGAAGTTAAAACAACTTACGATCCATGTAAGCGGAGGTATCGTGTGACCCTGCTGAATTTGCGGGCATTTCGGGGTAGTCTCTGCGCGCGACCGGCCCTACGGTGGCCGGCATGTACACACTCTATTATTCCAAAGGTTCTTCGGCGCTGGCGCCGCACATCCTCGCGCTAGAACTCGGCGTCGACCTCGCACTGGTTGAGGTCCCGATCCCTCAGGGCGCGCATCAAGCGCCCGAATTCCTCGCACGCAATCCAAAGGGCCGTGTTCCCCTGTTGGACACCCCCGACGGCAGCCTGACGGAAAACCCCGCGATCCTTGAGTATCTGGCCGCGCGCCATCCACAGGCGGGCCTGCTGCCCGAAGGTCACTTGGCCCAAGCACGGGCGCGGGAATTATGTGCCTATTTGTGCGCCACGGCTCACATCGCATTCGCGCACAAACTGCGGGGCAAACGCTGGGCGCAGGACCCTGTTGCTTTGGCCGATATGCAAAAATATGTGCCACAAAACCTCAGCGATTGCGCCACTTACCTTGAATCCAACCTGCCGCTTGGCCCATGGGCGCTGGGCGCAGAGTATAGCTTTTGCGACGCCTATCTGTATGTCTTTGCCCGGTGGCTCGACGCGGCAGGTGTTCCAATCGACCCCTTCCCAAAACTCGCCGCGCATAAACTTGCAATGCGCGCGCGCCCCGCTACACAGGCCGCGTTGGCCGCACAGGAGATCCAAGAATGACAACAACCGCAATCGTGGGCCTCGGCTCAATGGGCTATGGCATGGCGCAATCGCTGTTGCGCGCGGGGATGCGCACCCACGGCTATGATATTTCGCCCGAACGCACGGCTCAGTTTCAAGCCGAAGGTGGTGCGGCGGGCACGCTAGGTGATGTTGCGGGCACTTTGGACGCGCTGGTTGTGGTGGTCCTGAATGCGGCCCAAACCGAGGATGTTTTATTCGGCGCGAACGGTGTGGTCGCGGGCCTGCGCCCCGGTGCAATTGTCCTAAGCTGCGCGACCGTCCCCCCCGCATTTGCGCGTGACATGGAAGCACGCTGCGCGACCAGCGGTGTGCTGTACCTTGATGCGCCGATTTCGGGCGGCGCGGCCAAGGCGGCGTCGGGGCAATTGTCGATCATGGCGTCAGGCACGCCCACGGCCTTTGCCGCCGCGCGCCCCGTGCTGGATGCAATGGCCGAGACGGTGTTTGAGCTGGGCGATGCCGCAGGTGCGGGCTCGGCGATGAAGGCCGTGAACCAGTTGCTGGCCGGCGTGCACATCGCGGCCATGGCCGAGGCACTGACCTTTGGCATGACCCAAGGCGTGACCCCCGCCGCCTTTGTGGAGGTGATCTCAAAGTGTGCGGGCACCAGCTGGATGTTGGAAAACCGCGCGCCCCACATTGTGGACGGCGACTACGCGCCGCGCAGTTCGGTGAACATCTGGCCCAAGGATCTTGGCATCGTGCTCGATATCGCGCGCGACGCGGGCTTTGAGGCGCCAATCACCGACACCGCGCTGGCACAATTCAAGGCGGCCGCCGAAATGGGTTTGGGCGGGGTCGATGACGCCGCCGTGGCCAAGGTCTATGCCAAGCAAGCGGGACTGAAATTACCCGGCGAATAATGTATACATTGATGTGTACATTAAACGTCCAGTTGTAAGGGGCCTCAAGCTCCCTACAACAAGCCGTCCGGCATCGCTTGTTCGGCCGCAGTATTCGCGCGGCGGAAATAGAACGTCACACAGGTTGAGACGATCACGATGAACAGCGAATACAGCACCGGCACCGCCATGTAGCTTTGCGCCTCGGTGCCCGAAAATGTGAATGCAATGATCGCCACCGCGAGCGGGCCGTTTTGGATGCCGGTTTCAAGCGCCACGGTCCGTGCATTGCGGGGGTGCAGTTTTAGCGCGCGGGCAAAGTTGTAGCCGATGAAAATACCCACCAACCCCAACGCAGCAGAGGCCGCGTAGGTCGCCCATGTGGTTTCCGTCAAAAAGCCCCAGTTGCGCGGAATCCACGACACGATCAGGAACACGATAAAGAACACCGCCAGCGCAGAGCCCATGAACTCTGTCACGGCGCCAACGTTGGCGTTTAGCTTGCGCAGGGTCATGCCTATCGCAACAGGTACAAGCAGCAAAACCAGCGTCGCGATGATGTTTTCGCGTGGAATTTCGAGGTCCAGCGCACCTGCATAGATCAGCAGAACAATCGGGATCAAAAGCACACCAAAGATCGTGGATGTCACGGTCATTAGGACGGACAGCGCCAGATTACCCTTTGAAAAATATGTGAAAATGTTCGATGTGGTGCCGCCGGGCATACAGGCCATGATCAACGTACCCACCGCAATCGCCTCTGGCAGGGGCAGGGCGGTGATCAGCAAAAAGCCAATAAACGGCATAAACCCGTACTGTGAGACCACCCCAATCGCGAGGCCCTTTGGCCGTTTGAGAGCGAGGACAAAGTCACGCGGGGTGAGCGACGCGCCCATGCCGAGCATAATGACCGCGATCATCAGCGCGAGAATGGCTTGTTCAAAAGGTCCGACCATGACGCTATCCCTTGCTCAGTGCTTCGGCGCGCAGGTCTTTGCGCAGGATTTTTCCGACGTTGGATTTGGGCAAATCATCCCGGAATTCAATGACTTTGGGCACCTTGTAGTTGGTCAGATGCTCTTTGCAGTAGGCGCGTAGAGTGGCTTGGTCGAGGGTGTCATCCAAAGCCACGACATAGGCCTTGAGGGCCTCGCCGCTGGCACCATCAGGCACGCCGATCACAGCGGCCTCTGACACGCCGGGGTGGCGGGTCATGCAGTCCTCAATCTCATTGGGATAGACGTTGAAGCCCGACACCAACACCATGTCCTTTTTGCGGTCCACGATGCGGAAATAGCCGTCGGCGTCCATGGTGGCGATATCGCCGGTCAGGAACCAACCATCGTTCAGGACATTCGCGGTTTCCTCAGGGTTTTGCCAATAGCCTTTCATGACTTGGGGGCCCTTTGCGGCCAACTCACCGGCGGTGCCTTGGGGGACTTCTTGGCCGGCCTCATCGACGCATTTCATGTAGGTCGAGGGCACGGGCACGCCGATGGAATTGACCCGTGTCTTGCCGATTGGGTTAAAGCTGAGGCAGGGGGCTGTTTCCGTCAGGCCGTAGCCTTCTAGGACGGGTTTGCCGGTGATTTCTTCCCACCGTTCGGCCACTGCGGACTGCAATGCCATGCCGCCAGCGGCCGCAAATTTGAGGTACTTGGGTGGGGAATCCAAAAACCAGATTTCATTATTCAAACCATTAAAGAGCGTATTGACCCCAGTAAGCACCGTAATCTTATAGTTTTCGAACGCGCGCTTAAGATTGCTGAGCGGGCGAGGATTGGGGATCAGCACGTTGTTGGCCCCCAACGAATAGAACCCCAGCAGGTTCACCGTAAACGCAAAGATGTGGTACATCGGCAGCGCGGTCAGCACGATCTCGGACCCGCTTTCGAGGCCCTCTAGCAGCTCTAGCGTCTGTTCCATGTTGGTGAGCAGGTTTGCGTGGCTCAGCATCGCGGCCTTGGACACGCCCGTGGTGCCGCCGGTGTATTGCAGGCACGCAAGGTCGTCGCCGGTCATGTGGGCGCGGTATTCCTCGACCACGACTTTGCCCGCGTCGCGACGGCTGCGCCCCGTGGCGAGCGCGTCGGGCAAGCGGATATGTGGCACTTCGATCGGGGAGAGCGACCGGTCCCAGTATTTTTGGACCAAGCGCACGATGCCGCGCGGGGCGGCGGGGAAAAATTCGGCCACTTGGGTGACGATGATGTTAGGGATCGGGTGGCCCTGCATCGCCTCGACCAGCTTTGCGGCAAAGATATCCACGATAATCAGTGCGTTGGGCGTGGCGTCGGCGAACTGCTTTGCCATTTCTTCAGCGGTATACAGGGGGTTCACGTTGACCAAAACGCAGCCCGCTTTCATCACCCCAAAGGCTGCGACGGGAAAAGACAGGCCATTGGGCACCTGAAGCGCCACGCTGTCCCCGGCTGACAGGCCCGCGACTTCGCGCAGATAAATGGCGAAAGCGTCCGACATTTCATCGACTTGCGCATAGGTGAGCCGCCCGTTCATCCCGTTGGGCAGACAACAGGTGAATGCGGTTTTGGCCCCGTGCAGATGGGTCATGGCGTTGATCAGATCACCGATCGTGCGGTGCAGCGGGGCGGGAATGTCCGCGCGCGCATTTGGCCCGTAAAAGGCCGTCCACGGCCGGTTTTGTTCGTGCATGAGACCCTCCCCAAGGTTTGCAGTACCCTAGCAGTAAAGCGTGTTTTGGAAAGGGTCATCATGCGTCACGGGGCAAGGGTCCGCAACGTCACTTTGTATCTGTCGCCGCTAGGGGGCGTTCAGTAGCAGGCCGCCAATCGCCTCGGCTTGGGCGGCGACCTCGGCCACGCCGGTGCCGTGGCGCAGGGCGCAGAACTGGAACGGACGGCCCGCGCGCATACGGGTGGCATCCCGCTCCATCACGCTGAGATCGGCGCCGACATGGGGCGCGAGGTCGGTCTTGTTGATGATCAGCACATCCGAGCGAGTGATCGCGGGCCCGCCCTTGCGAGGGATTTCTTCGCCCGCGGCCACGTCGATGACATAGAGCGTGATGTCGGCCAGCTCGGGCGAAAACGTGGCCGACAGGTTGTCGCCCCCGCTTTCGATCAGGATCACATCTAGGTCGGGATGGCGCGCGTTCATCTGAGCCACGGCAGCGAGGTTGACGCTTGCGTCCTCACGGATGGCGGTGTGGGGGCAGCCCCCGGTTTCAACGCCGATGATCCGGTCTGAGGGCAGGATCTGCATCCGGGTCAGCGCCTCTGCGTCCTCTTGGGTGTAGATGTCGTTGGTGATGACAGCCACGGACAACTTGTCTTTCCAATGGGCAGCAAGGCGCGCGGTCAGCGTGGTTTTTCCAGCGCCCACAGGGCCGCCGATGCCGATACGAAGAGGGCCATTTTGGCTCATGTGCGGAAGGTCCTTGAGTAAAGAGTTTCGTGCTGCATGGCGTGAATGTCGGCCAAGAAAGCGGTGCCTGAGAGGGTGTCTAAGTCGCCCTGTGCAGTGTCCTGTGCGGTGTCTTGGGCGATGGTTTTGCACAGCGGCGATAGCGCGTGGATCAGTGCGTGACCTTGGGTTTGCCCGAGTGGGATCAGCCGGATGCCGACAGACACCAGCGTGCTGGCAAAGGCTTGCAGGTAGTATTGTGTGGTCAGCTTGAGCGGCAGGCCCAGTAGGTGTGCGGCCCGGCCCACAGCCACCGGATAGGCATAGTCCGGCAGGTCGATCGGCCAGATCGCGCGGGTGGTCGCGGCAAAGGCCGCCCCTTGTTGGGTCGTTTCCATCAGGCGTTCCGCTGAGGAGGTGAACGCGCGGCAGTGTTCATCGACCCGCGCGGCATCGCCATGAAAAGCCGCCGCCAGAAACAGAGCATCATTGCGGCCGGAGCCGTGCGTCAAGACGGGCGCGATCCAAGCGCGCAATGTATCGACATCGTGCACCACCCCGCCCTCAATCGCTGTTTCGAGCCCGTGGGAATAAGCAAAGGCCCCCACGGGGTAGGCCGGCGAAAACCACTGGGCCAAGGTGAGGGTGGCGTCAGTGGTCATGGGTTTCTGGGCCGTGTTGGTGCGAGTGGTCGTGCCCGTGGGTGCGCCCATGCCCATACGCCCCGCCCTCGGGGGTGAAGGGGGCGGTGATCTCGGTGATCTGCGCGCCAAGGCCGCGGAGCATGTCGGCCATGATCGGGTCCGCGCGGATGATCAGGTGGTCGGCTTCGATCTGGCAGGGCGTGTGGCGATTGCCGATGTGCCACGCCATCCGGGGCAGGTCGCCGGTGATGCGCAAACAGGGTTCGTGGGCGGCATGGATGTGGATCTCGGTGTCATCCGTGCAGGTGAGCACGCCGCCAGGGGGCAGCGATGTCGCTTGGGCGAAATCCACGAGCACTTGATTGCCTTGATCCGTGGTCAGAACTTTGCGGCGCAGAAACCGGGCATCATAGCTGAGCGTCAGCGCGTCGCTGGGCGCGCCGTGGGGATGAGGGTGGGTGGTATGGGCTGTTTTCATCGTGCTCATGCTTTGGGGAGATCCTTGGCAGTGATTGGAGCGGTCCGACTTTGGACTGGGTGCTTTGATGGTTAAAATACTTTTGAGTTCGAAGCTTTTTCTCGTTCTTGCTGCGAAATCTCTATGATGCCCGCGCACAAGGCGAAGGTGGCATGGTATTCAGGATAGGTTGTTATCCCGAAACGCGGATATCTTACTGAATGCCAGTACTTTTTGATCTCTTTTCCGAATTCAATTTTCGTCATCTCAGATTGCCCAAGTGCGCCCAAAAGTCTGAATGTGTGTGCTAGCCAAAGTGGCTGGTAACGCATCGATGCCGTTTCTACCTCGATCGCTGCTTGGGAGAGCTTCTGTTGTGATCTAGCAAACCTTGAATGTGTTTTCTCAAGTCTCAATTCCACTAGCTTTCGATAGATACGTCTAAAATGAATGCGATCACCTGTTTGGGTAACTGTCCGTAACAGAACGACCAAGTCGTGGCTGTTGTGCGTATCAAGACCACGGGACTTTCCTAGTGACTTTAGGCCGAGTTCGGCGGAATGGAGGAGTAGGAAGTAAATGGGATTACGGTTCTCCCAATCCTTGGAGTCTTCGGCCTGAAAAACGATCTCGGCTGCTCGCAAGTACTCTTGCGCACGCTCTAGATATAGATCGGCCTCAGACTTCATTTGGCGCCCTCAAAACAAGAAATACCGCTGCGCCATGGGCAGCTCGCTTGCGGGTTCGCAGGTCAGGAGTTCGCCGTTGGCGCGGACTTCGTAGGTTTCGGGGTTTACCTCGACTTCGGGCGTGGCAGAGTTGAGGATCAGGTCCGCCTTGGAGATGTTCCGTGTGTTTTGTACGGCCTCCATGTGTTTGGCGGTGCCGAGCGTGCCGCGCAGGTCGGCGGCCATGGCGGCCTCGGACACAAAACACACCGAAGAATGCTCAACCGAGCGGCCGAAGCTGCCGAACATCGCCCGTGAATAGACCGGCTGTGGCGTGGGGATCGATGCATTGGGATCGCCCATTTGCGCCACAACAATCGTGCCGCCCATCAAGACCATCTCGGGTTTGACGCCAAAGAACGCGGGGCTCCAGAGGACAAGGTCTGCGCGTTTGCCTTCTTCGATCGAACCGACATGCTGGCTGACGCCGTGGGCGAGGGCGGGGTTGATGGTGTACTTCGCGATGTAGCGGCGGACGCGGAAGTTGTCGTTGTCGCCGGTTTCCTCGCTGAGCCGCCCGCGCTGTTTGCGCATTTTGTCGGCGGTTTGCCATGTGCGAATGATAACCTCTCCGACGCGGCCCATGGCCTGACTGTCGGACGCGATGATGCTGAACGCGCCCATATCGTGCAGGATATCCTCGGCGGCGATGGTTTCGCAGCGGATGCGGCTTTCGGCAAAGGCCACGTCTTCGGGGATGGATTTATCGAGGTGGTGGCAGACCATGAGCATGTCGAGGTGTTCCTCAAGCGTGTTCACGGTGAAGGGGCGGGTGGGGTTGGTGGATGAGGGCAACACGTTGTCCGCCCCGCATATTTTGATGATGTCGGGCGCGTGGCCGCCGCCCGCCCCTTCGGTATGAAAGGCGTGGATGGTGCGCCCGGCGATGGCCTTCATCGTGTTTTCGACAAAGCCGGATTCGTTCAGCGTGTCGGTGTGGATCATGACCTGCACGTCCATATCATCGGCCACGGACAGGCAGCAGTCGATGGCGCCGGGTGTGGTGCCCCAGTCTTCGTGCAGCTTGAGGCAGGACGCCCCGCCTTCGACCATTTCGCGCAACGCCTCGGGCTGGGACGCGTTTCCTTTGCCTGCAAGGCCAATGTTCATCGGAATGCTGTCAAAGGCTTGGAACATCCGGCCCAGATGCCATGGGCCAGGGGTGCAGGTTGTGGCCAATGTGCCGTGGGCAGGCCCCGTGCCGCCGCCAAAGCAGGTCGTGACGCCCGAATGTAGGGCGTCGTCCATTTGCTGTGGGCAGATAAAGTGGATGTGGCTGTCGAACCCGCCGGCCGTCAGGATGCGGCCCTCACCGGCGATGGCCTCGGTGCCGGGGCCTACGATGATGTCGACGCCGGGTTGTGTGTCGGGGTTGCCGGCCTTGCCGATTTTGTGGATGCGCCCGTCCTTAAGGCCCACGTCCGCCTTATAAATACCCGTGTGATCGACGATTAGGGCGTTGGTGATGACGGTGTCCACGGCGCCGGCCGCGCGGGTGGCTTGGGACTGGCCCATGCCGTCGCGAATAACCTTGCCGCCGCCAAACTTGACCTCTTCGCCGTAGTGCAGCGCGTTGGCGCCAGAGCCCCCGGTGGAGGCCGCGCCCGCGCGTTCAGCAATGATGTCCCGCTCGACCTCAATGATCAGGTCCGTGTCTGCCAACCGGAGCCGGTCACCGACAGTGGGGCCAAACATGGCAGCGTAATCAGCGCGGGAAATCGTGGTGGCCATGGGGTCGTATCCTTTGGGGCAGTGCGTGGGCGGTCGAATTGGGGGCGGCTTAGGCGGGGGCGAGGGCGGCTAGTTTTTGAAGGGCCAGATGGCAGCGGCAAAGGGATGAGATGCGTTCCGCATTAGAGGTCTCCCATCACCTGTTGATTGAAGCCAAATACGCGTCGCGCGCCCCCGATGGGGATCAGCGGCACTTCGCGACGTTGGCCGGGTTCAAACCGGATCGCGGTGCCCGCGGCGATGTCCAGCCGCAGACCGTGCGCGGCGGTGCGGTCAAAATCCAGCGCGAAATTCGCCTCTGCAAAGTGGTAGTGGCTGCCGACCTGCACGGGGCGGTCACCGGTGTTGGCGACCATCAGAATGACGGCCTGCGTGCCGGGGTTCAGCGTCAGGTCGCCCTCAGCGGGCAAGAGTTCTCCGGGGATCATCGCGGCGGCCTCCTAGCGGATTGGGTTGTGGACGGTGACCAGTTTGGTGCCGTCAGGAAAGGTCGCTTCGACCTGAATTTCGTGGATCATCTCGGCGATGCCGTCCATCACGTGGTCGCGTGTCAGGACTTGGGCCCCGGCCTCCATCATGTCCGCCACGGAACGACCGTCGCGCGCGCCCTCGACCACGGCCTCGGTGATCAGGGCGATGGCCTCGGGGTGGTTCAGCTTGACGCCACGCGCCAGCCGTTTGCGGGCGACCTCGGCGGCCATTGCGACCAACAGTTTGTCTTTTTCGCGGGGGGTGAGTTGCATGTCAGATCATCCAAGTACGAGGCAGGGGGCCGTGGCTTAGGAGCCTAAGGGCCGGAAGGAGCGTTTGGCGCAGGCCAAATCCGTCGGGCGCCAAGAGGCGCAGGTGAAGCAGGTCGGGCGCCAAGAGTGATGCGCCGGATGTGGTGTTGAGGGTCGCGCGGACGGGCGTTAGCAGCGCCTCGGCGTTTGGGGCCGCAAGGATCACACTGGTCAGCGCACCTGCGCCGCCTGCGGACTGCGCCATGTGGGCGGTGACGTCCCCGCGCAGCGCCATGGCGTCGGCAAAGATGAGCGCACCGGCGCGGCGGATTTCGACCCGGTCCTGGAAGGTGGCGTTGTGCAGTGTTTCGCCCATGGCGACCCGGCCCAACACAAGGGATTCGACAAACATAAAGCGCGCTGTTTCGTGCAGGTTCACCTGCATGTCGCGGCGCACACAGCTGTTTTCAAAAAGAATTGTTTCTTGGGGCAGCCAGTTGAGTTGTGCGCCTTCGGCCACGCTCAGCCGATTGGATACGCGGCCTGTTTCGCCGGGCTGGGCCCCATAGGCGCGTTCGGCGGCTTGGGTGGTGAGGGTCAGTTGCGTGCCGGGCCCTGCCGTGGCCGAAAGGGCAAATCGGTCACCCCCGGTGATGCCGCCCGCGGTGTTGACCAAAACGGCCTGCAATCCGGACCCGCCACGCGGAAACACCAGCTTGGACGAGCCCGCCTGCCGCAAGCTGGCGATAACGCTGGCCCCATCGCGCGCCTTGGCGGTGACCTGCGCCTCGCCGCGAGCGCGGGGTTGGCTGGGTGTTATTCTGGTGTGCAACTCGGTGATCGGTTCATCCCCCTGATGACGATTAACTATCTCAGGGCGGGACCAAAGTGCGACGGGCTGGCTGCCATTGGCTGCCTATTTTCCGCTCATCTGCCTGCGTTTTGACGTGTTTGGTGAAAAAATAGGCATGTGCGCAATCGCTGGCGCGGGCGGTGAACTTGGCGTAGCTTTGCGCCATGGTATTTGCGTCGAAAAAACCGCGCCTTCGGGCTGCGTTGAACCTGCAGGTTGCGGTGGTGTTGGTGGCGATGATGGCCGCCCTTTGGGTGCTGGTTTGGCCCCGGCTGGAACGGTATTTCCTGTTGCAGGCGGCAGAGCAAAACGCAGTGACGCTGCGGCTGGCGAGCGACTCCCTGCGCGCGGCGTTGGATCGCTATGCGCCGTTGCCGCATCTGATCGCGCAGTCCCCGACGCTTGGGGCGTTGTTGCGCGCGCCCGATGCCCCCGGCGCGGTGGCCGCTGCCAACACCGAGCTGTTGAACACCGCCCTCGCCGTATCTGCGTCGGATGTTTACGTCATGGGCGTGGATGGCACCGCGCTTGCGGCCTCGAACTACTACAAGGGCGAGGGGTCGTTTATCGGCAATAACTTTAGCTTCCGCCCCTATTTCACGCAGGCGCTTGATGGGGGCTTGGGGCGGTATTTCGCGCTTGGGACGACCTCGGGCGAGCGGGGATATTTTTACGCGACCCCAGTGCGCGACGGCCCTGAGATTGTGGGCGTTGTGGCGGTAAAATTCACTGTTGATGCGTTTGAGGAAAACTGGCGCGGTGCGGCCTCGGAGGTGATTGTGACGGATGTGAATGGCGTGGTGGCGATGTCGTCGCAGCGGCCTTGGCATTTTCGTACGACCCAGCGATTGGATGATGAAAAGCTAAAGGCGATTGCGCTGAACCGGCAGTATCCGTTGGATCAATTGACACCGCTGGATATGCAGCGCCGCGCGCTGAGCGGGTCGGCAGATATTGCGACGGTGGGGGGTATGGAATACGTGGCCTCATCTGCCGAAGTGATCGAAACGGCGGGCTGGTCCGTGACATCGTTGGTGCCGACGGCTGGTGCGCGGACGCAAGCGATGTGGGTGTTGACGGTGTTCGCGCTGGTGGGGTTGTTCGCGGTTCTTGCGGTGGCTGCGTGGCGGCAGCGTGGGTTGCAAGCCGCCGCTGTTCAGCGTGAGTTGGAGGCCCGCGTCCGAGAGCGTACCGATGCCCTGCGCATCGAGGTCGAGGAGCGGCGCGCCACAGAGGCCGAGCTGCGCCGCACCCAAGCGAGCCTTGTGCAGGCGGGAAAGTTGTCGGCGCTGGGCCAGATGTCCGCCGCGCTGAGCCATGAGTTTAACCAACCGCTTGCCGCCGTCAAAAGCTACGCGGAAAACGCGGGCAGTTTTCTGGACCGCGGCCAGACCCAGCAGGCACGCGAAAACATCACGCGGATCAGCGGATTAGCCGACCGGATGGCGCGCATTTCAAAACATTTGCGCAACTTTGCTCGCCGTCCCGATGAGGCCAGCGGCCCGGTTGCCTTGGACAAGATCATAGAAGACGCCGTGGCGGTGGTAGAGCCGCGCCTGAAGCGGGATGCGATCACGTTGGACATATCGTGGCCAGAGGGCGCGGCGGTGGTGAATGGTGGGCACGTGCGGTTGCAACAGGTGGTTGTAAACCTTTTGACGAACGCGGCGGATGCCTCTGGCCCCGGGGGTCGCGTCGTATTGGGGGCTGACCCTTTGGAGGGCGGTTGGCAGGTGACTGTGCGCGATTTTGGGGCCGGCATCCCCCAAGATGCCCAGAGCCAGATGTTTGACCCTTTCTTTACGACCAAAGAAACCGGCAAGGGCCTTGGGTTGGGATTGTCTATTTCGTTTAATATTGTACGTGATTTTGGCGGCACCCTGTGGGGGCGTAATCATCCTGAGGGTGGTGCGGTATTTGGCGTGGATTTGCGCGCGGCTGAGGGCGCGCAGGAGGCGGCGGAATGAGCGAGACAATCCTGTTTGTCGATGACGAAGAAGACCTGCGCATCGCCGCGAGCCAAACCTTGGAATTGGCTGATCTGCCGGTGACGGCGTTGCCGGAAGCGGACTTGGCTTTGGCGCGGGTTGCGCGCGATTTTCCCGGCATTTTGGTCACGGACATTCGGATGCCGGGCATGGATGGCATGGCCTTGTTGCGCGCCGCCCTTGAGATTGATCCCGCCCTGCCGGTCATCATCGTGACGGGCAATGGTGATGTTGAGCTTGCGGTTCAGGCGATGCGCGACGGTGCCTATGATTTCCTTGAAAAGCCGTATGATCCCAAGCATTTGGTGGCCACTGTGCGCCGCGCGTTGGATAAACGCCGTCTGACGTTGGAAAACCGCGCATTGCGAAATCAGGTCGGCGGGCGCGACGTGGTCGAGGCGCGGCTGATCGGGCGATCCGCTGCGATGGTGGCGTTGCGCACGCAGGTGCGCGCCGTGGCTGAAACGGAGGCCGATGCGTTGATTACTGGGGCGACCGGTACGGGCAAAGAGATCGTTGCCCGCGCCCTGCACCGGGCCAGCCCCCGGCATGACCGTCCGTTTGTGCATATCAACTGTGCCGCCATGCCAAGGGATTTGGTCGAATCCGAGTTGTTCGGTCACGAGGCGGGCGCGTTTCCCGGCGCCCTAAAGCCCCGCTTTGGCAAGTTGGAATTCGCCCGTGGTGGCACCGTTTTCCTAGATGAGATCGACAGCCTGCCTGTGGACGTGCAGGCCAAGTTTTTGCATGCGATCCAAAATCGGCAGATCACCCGGTTGGGCAGTAACGAACCCGTCGATCTAGATGTTCGGTTCCTTGCTGCGGCCAAGGCGCCGCTGGATCGGGCGGTTGAGGCGGGCAGTTTTCGGGCCGACTTGTATTACCGATTGAATGTCGTGACTCTGCATGTGCCACCGCTGAGTGCGCGGCGCGAGGATGTGCCACAATTGTTCATGCATCTCGTGGGCGAGGCCGCAACCCGCTACAAGCGCCCGGTGCCGGATGTGCGTGACGCGGTGTTGGCGCAGGTCGCAACGCAGGATTGGCCGGGCAACGTGCGTGAGTTACGCAATGCCGCCGACCGCTTTGTTCTGGGCTTTGGCCCGACGGCAGAGGCCGCGCCCCAAGTAACCCACGATGAGACGCTGGCCACGCAGATGGCCGCCCATGAGCGCGCCCTTGTGGCGGCCGCCCTGTCGGCGCACAACGGTGCACTTAAACCCACATATGAGAGCCTCGGGATCAGCCGAAAAGCCCTGTATGAGAAGATGCAGCGCCACGGGTTGGACCGCGAGAGCTATACCTGAAAACGGCTTTTGATCTTGGCAGCCCTTGCCGTGTCACCGAAACGACCCATTGTTAGCGCCCCAACGTTCCGAATGTGACCCATTGGGCGGGCGCTTAGATGCGCAAAATGCGAAATCGCGCAATCATCGCTTGCGTGATCGGACATTGCCCGCCTCCATGCGCACATCCTGATCTCAGGGAGCTGGTCCAGACCATCGGGCCGGGAGACAGGTGGGACGCGATCAAACGCGCCCACAAAACTTTAAGGGAGAGAGTTATATGAAACTCACGACACTTCTGGCTGCGACAACTGTTGTATTCGCAGGTCAAGCCTTTGCCGACGGTCACGTGGACCGCACAGATTGGCCCACCAGCTTCACCGTTGGTACGGCGTCGCAGGGCGGCACCTACTTTGCCTACGGCTCTGGCTGGGCGAACCTCGTGGCAGAAGAGCTGGGCCTGACCGGCGGCGGCGAAGTCACTGGTGGCCCCATGCAGAACATGGCGCTTGTGCACACAGGTGAAGCCGCATTCGGCATGACCACAATGGGCCCCGCAGCGGAATCGCTGAACGGCACCAACCCAATCGCACCCGGCCTCGCAATGGACAAAGCCTGCGCGATGTTCCCAATGTACCAGACACCGTTTTCGGTGACTGCGCTGACATCGTCGGGCATCACATCCGTGGCGGACATCCCCGCGGGCGCGAAAATCGGTTTCGGTCCTGCTGGTTCGACATCGGACACATACTTCCCACGCATGATGGAAACACTGGGCGTCGACTTTGAGCGTCGCAACGGTGGTTGGACTGACCTTGGTGGTCAGCTTCAGGATGGTCTGCTGGACGTGATCGCGTTCGCCGCTGGTGTGCCTGTGCCCGCCGTGTCGCAGCTTGAAGTCCAAACGGACGTGAACATCATCGAGTTCACCGAAGCAGAGCAAGCCAAGATCCTCGAAACTTTCCCAGTTTCGCAGTTCGACATCGCAGCAAGCACCTACACCACACTGGAAGCCGATGCGCGTTCCGTGTCGATGTGGAACTTCTCGATTGCCAACTGTGATCTGCCCGAAAGCTTCGTAGAAGCTGTTGTCGACGTGGTTATGTCCGACAACGAGCGTATGCTCGGCATCCACAAAGCAGCACGCTCCACAGTGCCCTCCAACTGGGACAAAAACGGCGTTCTGATGTGGCACCCCGGTGCGGCCAAGTGGTTCAAAGAGAACGCTGGCGCAACCATCTCGGACGACATGATCTACGGCGGCTAATCGCCTGAGATTACGATGACAACCTCTCGCCGCGCCAAGCGGCGGGGGGCTTTTGGGCGACCCGCGCGTCAGATCTCGGGCGTCCAACATATGAGCGAGGGACGCCATGACCAATCAAACCACAGATAGCCCCGTGATTGCCGAAGGTGTGGACGACGAACCCGTCGAATCCAACCGCCGTCTGTTTACGGGCCACACGTACATTCTGGTCGCGGCTCTTTCCGCGTTTTATGCGGGCTTCCACATGGCCGCGCTGAACGGCGTGTCGATCGCAGCTTGGACCGGGATCACGATCCCGCTGCTGCCGTCCTTTCCCCTAGAGACATGGAATTTCCGCATTGTGCACATTGCAGGCGCGTTGATCCTTGGCTTTATCCTTTTTTCCGGCCGCTCTTTCCCCGATGACGACGCTGAGGCGTCGGGTCACTCGGTGCTGGACTACGCGGCTTATGCCCTGATGTTGCCCGCGTTTTATGCGCTGTGGACAGCGTTGGGCTTTGCCTCTGACATTGCGGGTGGTGTCGCTTGGAACGGGATTGATCCGGGCATCAAGTCCCGTGAGATCTGGCACTTTGGGGTGCCTTTGCTGGCCGCGACGGCGGGTGGCATTGTGATCGGCTGGGTCCGGACCCGGGCGCGTGGCCAGATCGTGCCCGCCGACCTGTTGCTGGGCCTGTGTGGTATCGCAGCGGCGACCTATTTCATCACGATCTACGGCACGTTGATGCGCAACTCGACCGGCACGCCCTTTGCGCCCATCGGGATTTCGCTGGCGGCGGTTGCGGGCGTGGCCCTGATCATGGAGCTGACGCGCCGGGTTGCGGGCCTTGCGCTAATCATCATTTCGGGCGTGTTTTTGGTGTATGTGTTCACCGGGGAAATGCTGCCGGGGTTCTTGAACGCGCCGGATATCGCGTGGACGCGGTTCTTTAGCCAAGTTTATACCGACGCCGGGATCCTAGGACCAACCACGGCTGTGTCCTCGACCTATATCATCCTGTTTATCATTTTTGCGGCGTTCCTACAGGCGTCCAAAGTGGGTGATTACTTTGTGAACTTTGCCTTTGCCGCCGCAGGGCGTGCACGGGGTGGTCCGGCCAAAGTGGCGATTTTTGCGTCGGGCCTGATGGGTATGATCAACGGGACATCGGCGGGCAACGTGGTGGCGACAGGTTCGCTGACGATCCCACTGATGAAAAAGGTTGGCTACCACAAGAAAACCGCCGGCGCGGTTGAAGCCGCGGCCTCTACTGGGGGGCAGATCATGCCGCCGATCATGGGGGCAGGCGCCTTCATCATGGCCGAGATCACAGGCATCCCATACACCGACATCGCCATTGCGGCGATTATCCCGGCGATCCTCTATTTCGCATCGATCTACTTTATGGTCGATTTCGAAGCAGCCAAACTGGGTATGCGCGGCATGCGCGAAGATGAGCTGCCCAAGTTCCGCGCGATGGTGCGCCGTGTGTTCCTGTTTTTGCCGATCATCATTTTGATTGTCGCGCTGTTTATGGGGTATTCGGTGATCCGGGCGGGGACTTTGGCCACGGTTGCGGCCGTTGTCGTCAGCTGGGCCACGCCTGAGCATTTCTCGCTCAAGCAGGCCGGGTTCACGTTGCAGCGTTTGTTGGTTCTGGCGATTGCGGTTCTGACGGTGATCCTCACGGTGGCCTATGTGACCATCACGCCGGCTGAGCCCGGTGCGCCATCGCCCGCGTTGATCACCAACCTGTCGCTGATTATCTCGGCGCTTGTGGCGGTCACGTTTGTCTATGTCACTTACATCGAGATGGCGGGCAAAACAGAACGACAGGGCCTTGGCCTGAGCGGTATGCTCAAGGGGCTGGAACTGGCTGGTGTGATGTCGATCCAGATCATCGCGGTCTGTGCCTGTGCGGGTATCATCGTGGGGGTGATTTCGCTAACGGGTGTGGGGGCGCGGTTCTCTAGCGTGCTGCTGAACCTTGCAGGTGTGTCGCAACTGCTGGCATTGTTCTTTGCGATGTGTATCGCGATCTTGCTGGGCATGGGGATGCCAACAACGGCGGCCTATGCGGTTGCGGCAAGTGTTGTGGCACCGGGTCTGGTGCAACTGGGTATCCCGCAGCTGACGGCGCACTTCTTTGTGTTCTATTTTGCGGTTGTCTCGGCCATTACGCCGCCTGTGGCGCTGGCCAGTTATGCGGCGGCGGGCATATCGGGGGCCAACCCGATGGAGACCTCGGTGGCGTCGTTCAAGATTGGTATCGCCGCGTTCATCGTGCCGTTCATGTTCTTCTACAACTCGGCCATCTTGATGGATGGCACATGGTTCGAAGTGGGCCTTGCGGGTGTCACGGCGGTGTTTGGGGTGTTCCTGCTGAGCTCTGGTGTGCAGGGCTGGTTCGCGGGGGCCCGTGTGGCGTGGTTTATCCGCGCGGCTCTGATCCTTGCGGCGTTGTTCATGATTGAAGGCAGCTGGGTTACGGATGTCATCGGTGTGGTTCTGACGGGGGCGATCTTTGCGGTGCAAAAGGTTTTTAACCCACCCTCAGACGCACAAATCACGGTGCACGGCGCAGACTAAGCGGTAAGCAAAAGTCCTTACGAAACAGTGGAAAAACCCCGGCCTTGCGTCGGGTTTTTTTCGTTTGTCTATGGCTTGCTTGGCCCGCGCGCTTGGATTAGCGTTGCATAGGTATGCAATTGCGATTTGCAAAACGGAGCCAAGCCCATGACGATCACTTACCTTAAACGCGGTATTTCGGATGATGTTCGCGCCGATGATGACGCCAAAACCGCCGAAATCGTGGCCGCCACACTGCGTGATATTGAGGCGTGCGGCGACACGGCTGTGCGCGAGTTGGCCAACAAATTCGACGGCTTTGATCGCGAAAGCTATCGGCTGAGCGAGGCTGAGATTGAGGCGATCATCGCCCAAGTCTCACCAGAGGATATGGCGGACATCAAGTTTGCGCAGGATCAGGTGCGTGCCTTTGCCCAAGTGCAACGCGACAGCATGTTGGATGTTGAGGTCGAAACGATGCCCGGCGTGATCTTGGGTCACAAGAACATCCCAGTGCAATCCGTGGGCTGTTATGTTCCGGGCGGCAAGTTCCCGATGGTTGCTTCGGCGCATATGTCGGTGGCAACGGCCAGCGTGGCGGGCGTGCCCCGGATCATCGCCTGCACACCGCCCTTTAATGGCGTGCCGAACCCCGCTGTGATTGCGGCGATGCATATGGGCGGCGCGCATGAGATCTATGTTTTGGGCGGTATTCAGGCCGTGGGTGCAATGGCAATCGGGACAGAGACAATCGACCCCGTGCACCTGTTGGTCGGCCCCGGCAACGCCTTTGTCGCCGAGGCCAAGCGTCAATTGTTTGGACGCGTTGGCATTGATCTGTTTGCAGGTCCGACCGAAACAATGGTGATTGCCGATGACACGGTCGACGCGGAAATGTGCGCGACGGATTTGTTGGGGCAGGCCGAGCATGGCTATAATTCTCCGGCCGTTTTGGTCACGAATTCGCGCAAGCTGGCAGAGGACACCCTGCGGGAGATTGACCGGCTGCTAGAAATCTTGCCCACGGCGGATACGGCTTCGATCAGTTGGTGCGACTATGGTGAGGTGATCGTGTGCGACACCTATGATGAGATGCTGGCTGTGGCGGATGATATCGCGTCGGAGCATGTTCAGGTGATGACGGACCGTGACGATTGGTTCCTTGAGCATATGACCTGTTACGGGGCGCTGTTCTTGGGTCCGCGTACCAACGTGGCCAATGGCGACAAGGTTATCGGCACGAACCACACGCTACCCACCAAGAAAGCGGGTCGGTATACGGGCGGACTTTGGGTGGGTAAGTTCCTCAAGACACACAGCTATCAAAAGGTCACGACCGATGAGGCTGCGGCGCAGATCGGGGCCTATGGCTCACGACTGTGTATGCTTGAAGGGTTCGCGGGTCACGCAGAGCAATGCAACCTGCGTGTGCGGCGCTATGGCGGGGTAAATGTGCCCTACGCAGAGGCCGCGCGCTTGCCGACCGAAAAAGCCTAACGAAAGGCTGCCAATCTGAACGCCAGGATCGCCCTCGGGCGGTCCTGTTGTGTTTTGTGGCGGAAACCTAGGTAGGGAAAACCATACCCCCAAAAGTTAATGCTGCCTGCTAGCGTGCTCTCCGTTGTTGGTCAATGAGTCTGGAGGGTCGAATGCGGGGTTGGACAGTCGCCGTTGTGTTGTGTGTTTTGGGGGCAGGTTGCGCAGAGCACAGCCTATTGAAGGAAGAGGCTGCGGTGCTGCGCAGCAGTCCGGTCACCTCAACAAGTTATCTGAAAACTCTGGCGTCCCACAGTGACGCGCTTTCGGTGGCCTACAGGCAGGCGGCTCGTGCCGCGACCGAGGGGCAAAATGTGGCCGCCGTTCTCACGTATCTGGCAGCAGGCAGTTTTGTCGTTGGAGCGGTGGGCAGCGCGTCTGATATGGCGCTAGCGAACCGTGGCCTGCTTGGGGTTGCCAGCACCTCTGTGGCGACGCGTACGGTGTCGCAGGATACTATCAAGGGTATCTATATCGCTGCGAAGCGTATGAATTGCGTGGCGACGACTGCAAACATGGGGCGCTATTTGATGGCGCGTTCGACAGGTCCGACCAAGGGCATGGCCCGCGCCGCGACCTACGGTGCGATTGAGGAAATCCGGATCATCACGCGCGAGGCGTTGGTACGCGACGTGGCTGACTTTGCCACCATTCGCGACGATCTGCTGGCGGGTGTCGGTGGCAATGAAGATGCGCTAAAAGCTGCTGGCCGCGAGGGAAATGATGAAGCGCGCACCGAGATCGATTTTGTCCGCCTCAACCAATATTTGGCTTTGTTGGAAAATTGTTTGCTGGACGCGGCCAAGGTGACATCGGTGTCGCCGCTCCCTAAGGAGGCTCCATAACCCGTGGTCCTGCTATAGGCTGGCGTCCTTTTCGGCTTGGGTCAGCATTGGGCTGACGCGCGGGGCTGTGCCCGTTTCCGGCCGCGAGCGTGTGCGGAGTACCGGTGTCGTGGCGGACCCGCCGCCGCGCGCCTCACGCAGGACAATGTAGAGACCGCTGGCGATGATGATGGCAACGCCAAGGATGGTTGCGCCGTTGATCGCTTCATCGAAGAACAGCCAGCCATAGACCGCGGCCCAGATGATCTGGGAGTATTGCATAGGCGCCACGAGGGCGGCATCGGCCCGGCGGTATGCGCCGATTAAGCAGAGCGTCGCCACAAACCCAAACACAGCAACCACCACGACCAAGCCGAAATCTTGCAGCGGCATAGGTTTGTAAAAGAACGGCAAAATCGCGCCCATCACGACCACATTGGCCACCATCGGATAGAGCATCAAAACGGCAGAGCGTTCTTCGCGCCCGATTTTACGCACAATGACAGAAGCCAAGGCGCCCGCACCCGCCGCCGTCAGCCCCGCGACGTGCCCAAGGGTGAAGTCCGTCGCCCCCGGTTGCAGCACCACCATAACGCCCACAAGGCCGACGATCACGGCCATGCCCCGCCGCCAGCCCACGGTTTCGCCAAGGATGGGAACGGCCAAAAGGGTGATGATCAGCGGTGTCGCAAACAGCAGCGCGTAGGTCTGCGCCAGCGGCAGGACCGAGAACGCGTAAAAGGCTGAGATCCCGGTGATAACCGCCGCTGCTGTGCGCAGCCCGCTCCACCATGGGCGATTGGGCCGTAGGTTCGCCGTGGTCGCATCCCGCAGCAACATCACTGTCACAAGTGGAAAGCCTAACAGCACGCTAAAGAACACGATCTGAAAGGGCGCGTAGGCGCCACCAAGTGCTTTGACCGCGATATCGTGGGTGGCAAAGACGCCGAATGCGGCGAGGCCCAGCAAAAGCCCAGACAAGTTAGAAGAAGGTGTAGACGACATATCAGAGCTTTGGGTGTTTGGATTTGGGGTCCCGCTATTCCTGCGCCCGTGGTCGGTTTTCGGCAAGGCTTGATTTTCAATCGCGCTTTGGAGGCGCAGGTGGACCATAAAAAAATGCGCAAAGGCGGATGGGCCTTTGCGCATAATTTTTGGAGCGTTCGGCGCCGCCCGAGAGCGGCACGCGGTGCTTAGAGCGAGGCGTCGAGTTTTGCCAAGATCGCGTCTGTCATGCCGGATGTGGAGACAGCCGTTGTGTTTGCGTCACCCAACAGGTCGCCGGTGCGGACGCCATCGGCCAAGACGCCTTCGATCGCGGTCTCAAGGCGCGCAGCCTCGGTACCTTGGTCGAAGGAGTACCGCAGCGCCATTGCGAAGCTGAGGATACAGGCGATGGGGTTGGCTTTGCCTTGGCCCATGATGTCGGGCGCGGAGCCGTGGACGGGCTCATACAGCGCTTTGGGGCGACCATTTTCCATGGGTGCACCCAATGAGGCCGAGGGCAGCATACCGAGCGAACCGGTCAACATCGCGGCACAGTCGGACAGGATGTCGCCAAACAGGTTGTCGGTCAGGATGACGTCGAATTGTTTGGGCGCACGCACCAGCTGCATCGCGCCGTTGTCGGCGTACATGTGGCTCAACTCAACATCGGCGTAATCTTTGTGGACGGCCGTGACGACTTCGCGCCACAGGATGCCCGATTCCATCACGTTGGCTTTTTCCATCGAGCAGACCTTGCCGTTGCGGCGGCGGGCCAGCTCAAACGCGGAACGTGCGACACGGTCGATCTCAGCCTCGGTGTAGCGTTGGGTGTTGATGCCCACGCGCTGGCCGTCTTCTTCAAAGATGCCCCGCGGCTCACCAAAGTAGGAACCAGAGGTCAGTTCGCGCACGATCATGATGTCGAGCCCGGCAACGATGTCCTTTTTCAGCGAGGAGAAATCTGCGAGCGCATCAAAACACTGCGCGGGGCGCAGGTTGGCGAACAGGTCCATTTCCTTGCGCAGGCGCAGGAGGCCGCGCTCTGGCTTTACGGAGAAATCGAGATCGTCGTATTTGGGGCCGCCGACAGCGCCCAGAAGGACTGCGTCGACTTCTTGGGCGTGGGCCATTGTGTCGTCATGCAGGGGCGTGCCGTGCGCGTCATAGGCCGCACCGCCCACAAGGTCTTCGCTGACGTCGAATGCCAGCCCGCGTTTGTCCCCGAACCAGCCGATGACGCGCTGCACTTCGGCCATGACCTCGGCACCAATCCCGTCACCGGGCAAAATCAGGAGGGAAGGGTTGGACATGCGGGCGCTCCTTGCACTGCGTTATATATCGCAGCGGTGGGTAGCGGAGGTCTGCCCTGGGGTCAAGAATGGGCGGCATCTGTTAGCGCGTGACGGTCACCCACACCAAACGGTCAGCGCCTGCTTGCTCGACCGTGGCGGCAAAGGGGTCATCCGGGGCAGGCCATAGGACACCGCTGCCGATGATGGTCCAGTCGCGGCTTGGCAGGATGTAGTCAACGCGCAGGGGGCCGGGCGGTTTTTGCCACGCGGCGGTGTCCTGCGCGGGGGGACCAGTGTTTGGGATGTCGCTGTCAAAGACCGCGCCGCCGGGGCTGGTGGGCGCGGGGTCTTGGAGGCGGGGGTGTTGCAGGAGCGCGAGCAGGGCCGGGCGGTGGCCTTCGCCGTCCACGGGGTCAAGATTAAAGCGGCCCGCGATGATCGGCGCGGTAAAGGCGCCGTCGGACAAGGCATTGGCCCAAAACAAAAGTTGGTCACGGTTGCGTAGGCCATTACGATCCTCGGGGCCATCAAACACGGGCGGCGTTGCGGCCATGGCCAATAGGTCAAACGTGCCGCCTTGTGCCATGACCGGGACCCGCCAGTGCGCCGTTGAGGCCAGTGGCACCACGTCTGCCGCGGCGGCAGATAGGACCTCACGGGCGGCGGATCCGGGCACATCGGCCCACAGCACGCGCCCCATATCCTCGACCTCGCCTAACGGGAGCTTGGACAGGATTGCCAACCCATTTTCACCGCTAAACCAGCCATAACCGAGGGCGTCTTCGGGTTCATTCAGACGGCCATCACCGTCGATATCCACGCCAGATGCTTTGCCTGACATGGGCGAAATCGCAGCGATATGGTGGTATGTGTGGCCCGCCTCTGCCAAGCGGTCCTGCAATGCGCGCACGCCGTGCAGGCCGTAGTCGTGATCAACGCCGCTTAGGACAAGAATATCGGCGGTGGCCGATGCCAGAACGGCAATAGCGGCGGTGGATTGATCATCAGGGCGGTCCGTGAGGGTGCGCAGCATCAATCCCGGCCCTTTGCGGGTCAGGCCTGTGTCCATCCAAGCGATTTTGAGGGTATCGGCACCGGCCGCAGGTGCGGCCAGCAGTGCGTAGATCAGAAAGCGTGCAAGCCGTCGCCATGATCGATGCTGGCGTCCACGAGGCGTTTGCGCTTTGCGTCGATCATGTCGGACAAGCGGTGCATGGCGATGCCGCGCATAAACAAGGAGGCTGGCAAGAAGGCCCATAAAGTGACTGTCCAGACGAGTGTTAGGTCGTTGGAAAACATCGAAAGGTTGTGATTTGCGGCGATGAAAGCCGCAAGGGGTGGTGTGGTGTATGGGAGCACAAACCCTAAGATAATGTTAACGCGCGCGTCACGGTTCAACCGTTTGACCACGTCGGTACCGGCGGTTGGGTCAAAGGTGGGCAGGTTGATCCATACGTTGAAACTGCCCGTGGGAGACGGCCAGCTGCGCAACCGGATCAAGATTGCAAAGAGTGTGAGCGAGACCAAAGCCACCAAATAAGCCAGTCCGGCTGCGATCCGCACCATCTGTGCTTGCTCAGCCGTGGTGCCACGGGGCAGGGCGTCCATCACGATGCTCAGCGGACTATAGGGAAAGTCGACGCTGTGGCCCAGCAATAGGCCAATTGCGTTCACGAATTCGGCCAGCGGGGTGGGATCATACTGGCCGCGGCAGGCAACGGTGATCAAAAACAGCGTCGCGAAAAGCATCAAGAACCGCACGCGATTGTAGGGTGGTGCATCGCGGAATTCTACCAAGCCGGGGTAGGTCGCGGCGTATTCTACAAACACGAAAAACGCCGCAAAAATCGCGAGCAATGCTACGATTTGCGTGATCTCTTGCCCCAGTCCGGGCAACAGAAGTGACGGGGTCGCTACAAGAAGAGCCACCAAAATAGCACGCATGAACGCGCCTGTGAGCTGCGAAATCACTGCCTCATTACCTCAATTTGGACGGACGCGGTACGTGCCTTGTCCTTGTCCCAAGTTGAAACCCACCTTTGCGGCGGGCTGCCTTATTTATGCCATCACTTTGCCTAAATTAAGGCTGCCGCGCAAGCATCTGGACTCACAGCAGAATCTTTTTATTTCGTCATTTTTCTTGAGGGTGCGTTTTTAACGGGTTTACCAAAGACTTAGGCCCGCGCGGTGAGCACGGGCCTATATCTTGTGTCGAAAAGTGAGTCTTTTGAGTCACACTTCGCAGAGTGTTTTTAACGCGATGTTAAACCCACGGGCGGGCTTGTGATGCCTGTGTCTCAAAGGCGTCGATCGACGCGGCTTTTTCCATCGTCAAGCCGATGTCATCAAGGCCTTCGAGCAGGCAGTGCTTTTTGAAGCTATCGACTTCAAAGGCAAAGGCGGTGCCGTCGGTGATGGTCACGGTCTGCTCTTCGAGGTTAACCGTGATGCGCGCGTTTTCGCCTTTCTGGGCCTCTTCCATGATCACATCGACCTGCTCTTGGGGCAGCGCGATGGGCAGGATGCCATTTTTGAAGCAGTTGTTATAGAAGATGTCGGCAAAGCTTGGCGCGATAACGGCGCGGATGCCGAAATCGAGCAGCGCCCAAGGGGCGTGTTCGCGTGATGAGCCGCAGCCAAAGTTATCACCGGCGACGATGATCTCAGCGTTGCGATACGCGGGCTGGTTCAGCACGAAATCAGGGATTTCTTTGCCGTCATCGTCAAAGCGCATCTCATCAAAGAGGTTCACGCCAAGGCCGGACCGCTTGATTGTTTTCAGGAACTGCTTGGGAATGATCATATCGGTGTCGATGTTGATCAGGGGCAGGGGGGCGGCGACGCCCGTGAGCGTTTCAAACTTGTCCATGGGGTTCTCCTTTGGGGCACCTGTAGCGCCCTGCGCAAGCGGGCGCAAGATCAGGGCACGGCGAAGGTGAGTGCGGCCCAAAGTGAATGATACGCCACGCCGGGGGCCTCGGCGGGATCGCGCGGTTCTAAGGTGACGGCGTCCACAAGGTAGCGATATCCGGCGCGCACCGGCAGGACCGCGACCCCGTCCGCATTCGTGCGGTGCAAGGTGATCGTGACTGTGTCGTCTGGGGCTTTTTCAAACAGTTCAACTTGTGCGTTCTGACGCGGGCCGCCTTTGAGCATGACCAACACCGGCAGGCCGTTCGATAGGTCATCGGTGTAGGGGTTGGCGAGGGCGATAATCTCGGTCCGTAGGCCAAATATTTGGTCCCTACCGGCGCCGTCACCCACCCCGATCAGGGCCTTGGCGTAGCGGCTATAGCCCTCACGGAACCCCTCTTGGGGTAGGCCACGCGCTTCATGAGCGCTTCGGACATCACCGAAGTCTTTGTGATCAATGAACTTCTGAAACTTGTCCCAAGTTTTATACGCCAGCGTTTGTTCAGCGGCTTCGTGCGCAACGATCAACAGGCCCTCTGGGGCGCCCGAGAGTTGAAATGCCGGGTTGTCGCCCACGGTTGCGGCGACCTCGGCCTGCGCGCCACCTGCGACTTGTTCAAATCGAACCGAGCGGCGGGGCACATAGATAAACGTGGGCCCTTTGAATTCTTGGCCTACGTGGAACGCGGCAAGTGCGGTATCACCGGGCGCGATTTGATAGGCTAGTGGTTCGATCCAGAACTCATGTGCCTGTGCTGCGCTCGAAACCAAGACTTGTGTGGCACACATAAACGCGCAAACTGCGGGCAACAGCGATTTGAGGGGAAACATAATGGGCCGGGTCCTAACTTCGATATTAACCATGGTGACGCTTGTGATGGGGCTGTCAGCGGCTGCGAGCGCGCATGAGGTACGCCCCAGCGTCGCCGACATCACCGTGGCACAAGATGACGTGACCGTGCAATTGACGATCATGTTAGAGCCGGTTCTAGCGGGTATTGACCTTGGTGCAGTCGAGGACACGGATGAAAGCGCGCTGTCGGACCAGAACGATGCGTTGCGCGCATTGGACCCAGTCGCCCTGCGCGCCGAGTTTGACGCAGCATGGCCGACGATTGCCCAGAGCATCTTGATGCGTGCAGGCGATGCCCCCCTGACCCCTGATGTGACGGCCGTTACCATCCCAGAAACGGGCGATACCGACCTGCCGCGCGATACCGTTTTAACACTGGTGGCGCCATTGCCCGCGGGCGATGCGCCCGTGGTGTTCGGGCTCGCGGCGGAACTGGGCAGTGTTGCGGTGCGCCAACAAGCGGATGGCGCGTCCTACAGCGCGTTCTTGCAGGGGGGCGCGGTCAGTGACCCGTTGCCCCGTGGTGAAATCGCCGCTCAAAGCACCGCTGACGTTGTGACAAAATACGTAATCTCGGGGTTTGAGCACATCATTCCGTTGGGTATCGATCACATCTTGTTTGTGCTTGGCTTGTTCTTTTTCTCACTCGCGTGGCGGCCTTTGCTTTGGCAGGTTTCGGCCTTTACGCTGGCTCACACAATCACGTTGGCGATGGCCACTTTGGGTGTTGTAACTGTCTCACCTGCCATTGTTGAGCCGCTGATCGCCGCCTCGATCGCCTATGTCGCGATTGAAAACATCTTTCACAAACAAGACCGCACCATCGGGTGGAGCCGCATCGCGGTTGTGTTCGGATTTGGCCTGTTGCACGGATTAGGCTTTGCCTCGGTGCTGGGCGATTTTGGCTTGAACGACGGGCAGTTCATCGTGTCGCTGATCGCATTCAATGTGGGCGTTGAATTGGGCCAGATTGCGGTGATTGCCGTGGCCTTTTTGGCCGTTGGTATGTGGGCTGGGCGCAGGGCGTGGTACCGCCCATACGTCGTGGTGCCCATGTCTGCGGCGATTGCCGTTGTCGGGCTTTGGTGGGCGTTTGAGCGGACGTTCCTTGCCTAATCCAACTTAACCTGTTGTGGGGCGGGCGCACCCGTCCCGCCGGGCCCATCAACTGTGTGGTCAGAGCCGCACCAACAACGGAGCGGCGCATGGGACGTTTGTTTGGCCTGATCTTAAGCCTTTTGGGTGGGATTGCCCTTGGCCTCGGAGCCTTTTCGCTACTTACGATCCCAGAGGCGGGTTGGATTTCGGCGCAAGGGGCGCAGGCCGTTGGCACCGCTATTTTGCCCGGATTGGCGTTGTGGTTTGCGGCGTGGATCGCCTTTGTGCTGGATGCGGTTCAGCGTGACTTGAACGCGCTTCGCCAAGAGACTGCGGCTGTGGGGGCTACGCTTGCCCGTTTCGTCAAACAGGTGGAAGCCGCGCAGACACGTCCCAATCCGAACGCGACGCGTCGCTTCTAGCGCTTGCCTGTGCGGCGCACGTGCCTATGCTGGCGCCAACGCAGCACGCATGGGGACAACAGCATGGAAATCATCAGCGAAAATCGCTGCTTTGGGGGTGTTCAGGGGGTCTATGGCCATCGTTCCAAGGTGACGGGCACGGATATGACGTTTGGGCTGTTTTTGCCTGCTGAGGCGTCAGATGGTCCGGTGCCTGTGTTGTGGTACCTTTCTGGGCTGACCTGCACCCACGCCAATGCAATGGAAAAGGCCGGTGCGCAGGGCTGGGCCGCGGAACAGGGCATTGCCTTGATCTTTCCCGATACCTCGCCGCGCGGGGCCGATGTGGCCAATGATGCGGCGTATGATCTGGGGCAGGGCGCGGGCTTTTATGTCGATGCAACCGAGGCCCCGTGGGCCCCGCATTTCGCCATGGAAAGCTACATCGTGCAGGACCTGCCCAGCACAGTTTTCGATGCCTTTGCCCTGGACCCGAACGCCCAAGCGATTACTGGTCATTCCATGGGCGGGCACGGTGCGCTGACGCTTGCGATGAAACACCCCGGGCGTTTCCGCTCAGTATCGGCATTTGCGCCGATCTGTAACCCTGCGGCCAGTGATTGGGGCCAAAAGCAATTGGGTGCGTATCTGGGTGAAAACGCCGATTTTGAGGCCCATGACGCCAGCCACCTGATGCGCACTGATGGGCTGGATGTGCCGTTGTTGATCGACACGGGCACCGCTGACCAGTTCGGCGATTTGCTCAAGACTGAGGCGCTGGCCAGCGCTGTGGCCACACGCCGCGCCGAGGCCACGTTGCGCCTGCAAAAGGGCTATGACCACAGTTATTTCTTCGTCTCTTCCTTTATGGAAGACCACATGACCTTCCACTCCGAGGCCCTATACGCATGATCGACGCGGTTGTTTTTGATATCGGTAATGTTCTGATCGAATGGCAGCCAGAGCGCCATTTTGACCGCCACTACGGTGAGGCGCGCCGTCGCGATTTGTTTGCTTCCGTTGATCTGCACGCCATGAACGATCGTGTGGATGGGGGTGAGAATTTTCACGTCGTCCTCAAGGACACAGAGGCGCAATATCCAGAGTTTGCCGTGGAAATTCGTGATTGGCATGACAATTGGATCCAGCTTGCCGCGCCGGTGATCCCGCATTCTGTGCACCTGATGCGTGCGCTGCGCCGCAAGGGCGTGCCTGTTTTCTCGCTCACGAACTTTGGGATTGAGACGTTTGACTACGCGGTTACGTTCTACAGTTTCCTGAGCGAATTTGACCGCGACTACGTGTCGGGGCGTATGGGCGTGATCAAACCCGCGGCCCGCATCTATGAGATGCTGGAACAAGATTGCGGCGTCGCGCCTGAACGTTTGTTGTTCACTGATGACCGGGCCGACAACATTGAGGCCGCTGCATCGCGCGGGTGGCAGACGCATCAGTTTGAGGGGCCGCAAGGCTGGGCAGATCGCTTGATTGCCGAGGGGCTTTTAACACCCCAAGAGGCCACGCCTTAGGGCGACCTGATGGACGTTGTCTGGGCTCTTTTGACGATTGGGGCGCTGGGCGCTGCGGCGCGCGCGGTTGTTTGGAGTACGGAACGGCCCATGGATGGGGCTGCGCGCAACGTAGCGCCGGGGCAATTTGTTGGCCTGTCGGAGGGTGTGACCCACTACCAGTTTGAGGGGCCAGAGGATGGCCCGGTCATCCTGTGCATCCACGGGCTGACGACGCCATCGTTTGTGTTTGATGGGCTGGTGCCGGGGCTGGTCGCACAGGGCTACCGTGTGCTGCGCTATGATCTTTATGGACGGGGGTTTTCGGATCGGCCCAAGGGGGCCTATGACGTACGCCGGTTCACGGGGCAGGCGATTGAATTGCTGAACGCCCTTCAGATCAACTCACCGGTGACGGTCTTGGGGTATTCCATGGGCGGGGCGATCGCCGCGGCGCTGACGCAGGCGCATAGGGCGCGGGTCCAGCGGCTGATGCTGTTGGCGCCGGGCGGGTTGGGTCATGACTTAGGCCGGTTCTCAGAGCTGTGCGCTGCGGCGCCTGTGTTGGGCGACTGGGTGTTTGCGACCTTTGGTGGCTGGGTTTTTCGGCGTGACGCGCGCCGTGAACCGGACACTGTTGGCGCGGTGCGGGATCTAACTGCCCGTATTCAGGCCGAAACAAAGGGGCGCGGCTATATGCGTTCGGTCCTGTCGAGCCAACGCCATATGCTGTCGGTGGATCAGGCAGCGACGCACGCCGAGCTGGCGCAGTCGGGCCTGCCGGTGACGGCGATTTGGGGGGCAGCTGACACGGTCATCCCGCTGCGGGCGATGGACCGCCTTGCGCAGGCAAACCAATCCGCGCGCCAAGACGTGATCGAAGGGGCAGGCCATGACCTGCCCTCTGGTCACAGCTCTCAGGTGTTGCGGCTGCTGTTGTTGGACTAGGCCGCGGCGGTGCGGGCCGCAAGCGGGGCTTCCTTGATCGGCAGGTGCACCAGCGCAGATACCGCGCCCACTCCGACGCCGACCCACCAAACGATGGTGTAGGTGCCATAGGCATCATAAAGCGCGCCGCCCAGATAGACCCCCAAGAACCCGCCCAATTGGTGGCTAAAGAACACCAGCCCGTAAAGCGTGCCCATATAACGCATCCCGTAGATGTGGCCCACCAGACCAGAGGTCAGCGGCACAGTGGCCAGCCACAAGGCGCCCATCACAAGCGAGAAAACGATGACCGACAGTGGCGTGATCGGCAGCATGATGAATGCCGCAGCCGCGATGGTGCGGCCCGTGTAGATCGCCGCGAGCAGGTATTTGCGGCTATAGTGCTTGCCCAGATAGCCTGCGTAAATTGTGCCCGCGATGTTGGACAGCCCGATCATCGCAATGGCCATCGCCCCCAGCGCCGAGGTCGTGGTGATCCCAAAGGACCATAGCACGCTGTTTGGATCAATCGGGCCGCAGATTTCTGTGATCATTGCGGGAAAGTGGGCGGTGATGAAGGCCAATTGATATCCGCAGCTGAAAAAACCCACGAAAATCAGGATGAACGATTTGTCCTTAATGGCGCCGCGCAGGACTTCGCCCATGGATTGCTCTAGCTCGGCGCGAGTGGCGGGGGGCTGAACCGACCGCATCATCGGCAACGCGAACAGGGTCAAAAGGATGAGGCCCGCAAAGATCACGAACACCTCTTGCCACGCGAAACTGCCTAGCAGGTATTCTGCCAAGGGCGCGCCAATCACCTGACCGGCTGAGCCCGCAGCCGTCGCAATGCCCAACGCCATAGAGCGATGCTCATCACTGGCGGCGCGGCCCACAACCGCCAGGATCACACCAAACCCAGTGCCCGCAATGCCAAAGCCCACAAGGATTTCGAGCACTTGGTGCGCTTCGGGGGTGACGGCAAAGGACGACAGAACCAGACCTGCGGCATAGAACAACGCACCCAGAACGATGGCCTTTTTGTCACCAAACCGTTCGGCGATGGCGCCAAAGATGGGCTGTCCGATCCCCCAGGCCAAGTTTTGAATGGCAATCGCAAGGGAGAATTCGGCCCGCAACCAGCCAAATTCATTGGCAATCGGCAGCTGGAACACCCCAAAAGACGCGCGGATCGCGAACCCCATCATCAAAATAATCGAACCCGCAATCAGCACAGGAGAAATCAAAGAGGTACGGGTGGCTTGCATGACGGCTCCGGCGGGCTGAAGTTTGGCGCAACGTGGGGTGAATTTGTGTGGCGGTCAAACATGGATTTCTTGAACCGACGTAAATTATTTTTAAGTGGGCGTCTGCATCAATCAAGGTGCTTGCTGCGGCAAGGTGCGCGGGCCGGGGTATCTTTTGTTCCCGGCGCGCGCAGGCTACGTAAACCATATGTCTGATCCATTGACCGCCATATACGATGCCAAAGTTGCTGAAGGCAGCTTGCGACCGGACCCTGCACAACGGCTGGCCGTTGCAGCCCTAGAGGATTTGCGTCTGCGGATCGCCAAGCCCGAGAAAAAGGCGCTGTTTGGCATATTTGCCAAGAAAAAGCCAAGTGAGGGGCCCCTTGGCCTATACATGTGGGGCGGTGTTGGGCGCGGCAAATCCATGTTGATGGATTTGTTTTATCAGGCGCTGGATGTGCCCGCGCGGCGCGTCCATTTTCATGCCTTTATGCAAGAGGTCCATCGCGCCATGACCGCCGCCCGCAAGAACGGGGTTGAGGATGCGATTGTTCCTGTGGCCGAGGGCATCGCGACCCAAGCGCGGGTGCTGTGTTTCGATGAGATGCAGATCACGGATATTACCGATGCGATGATCGTGGGTCGCTTGTTTGAACAATTATTCGCGCGCGGCGTGTTCATTGTGACGACATCCAACCGGGTGCCGAATGACCTGTACAAAGACGGCTTGAACCGAAGCCTATTTGTGCCGTTCATCCGCCAGCTAGAAACCCGATTGATCGTTCATGAGCTTATCTCCTCTAAGGATTATCGGCAGAATAGGCTGGTGGGTTCGCCAGTGTATTTCGCGCCCTTGGGGGCAGATACGCGTGCGCAGGTGCAATCAATTTGGGATGATCTGACCGGCGGCCAATCCGAAGGGCTGACCCTGCATGTCACGGGCCGTGAGGTTGAGATCCCTGCGTTTTGGGGCGGTGTCGCCAAGGCCGATTTTATGGAACTGTGCGGCCGGCCTTTGGGAGCGGGCGACTACCTTGCCCTAGCAGAGGCAGTGCGGGTCTTGATCCTGACGAATGTGCCGCAGTTGGATAGCACGCGGTTCAACGAGGCCAAGCGGTTCGTCACGCTGATCGATGCGCTTTATGAGGCGGGGACCAAGCTGATTATCTCGGCTGCGGCCGAACCCGAGATGCTGTATGCCGAGGGTGCGGGAACATTTGAATTCGAACGCACCGCGAGCCGCCTGCGAGAGATGCAAGCCGCGGATTGGGGCCAGTAGTCCCGCCCGCTATCCGTTTTCGCGCAGGATATAGCCCGCCAGATAAAGCGAGCCGCAGATCAGGATGCGAGCGTCGGGCGTGTGGGCAATGATCTCACGGATTGCGCTGGCGGCGTCTGCGGCTGTGGTTGCTGTGAGCCCCGCACGGGTTGCGGCTTCGACGGTTTGGTCGGGTGTCAGGGTCGCGGCTTCGTCCGGGACGGCAATCGCATGCAGATGCTCAGCCTGTAGCGGCGTCATGTAGCCCGCGGCATCCTTGGTGTTGAGCATCCCACAGATAAGGTGCAGGGGCTTGGGCGGAAGCCGGGTAAGTGCCTCGGCCAATGCGTGGCCCGCTGCGGGGTTGTGCCCACCGTCCAGCCAAAGCTCTGCCGCACCCGCCAGTTCCACCAGCGGGCCAGTGCGCAGGCGTTGCATCCGGGCGGGCCAAGTGGCGTCGCGTACTGCCGCCTCCATCGCATCGTCGTCGAACGCTGTGGCCCCGCTGCGCGCCAGATGGCGCAGGCCCGCGATGACGATGCCAGCGTTTTGGACCTGATGCGCGCCGATCAATGCCGGAAGCGGCAAATCCAAAAGCCCGTGTTCGTCTTGGAAAATCAGCCGCCCGCGTTCTTCCCAAACGTGCCAATGCTGGCCATAGATCAGGCATGGCGCGCCCAAGGCTGCGGCGCGGGCCTCGATCACTTCGAGGGCGTCATCCTCTTGGGGGCCGACGATGCAAGGCACGCCACGCTTGATAATGCCCGCTTTTTCCGCGGCGATTTTGGCGAGCGTGTCACCGAGAAAGCCCTCGTGGTCCATTGACACAGGCGTGATGACCGTTAGCGCGGGGTTGTCGATGACATTGGTCGCGTCCAACCGCCCGCCAAGCCCGACCTCGAGCAATGTGTAATCTGCGGGGGTCCGGGCAAACGCCACGAGGGCGGCAACCGTTGTGATTTCAAAATACGTGATTGGGGTGCCGTTCTGGGCATCGTAGCACGCATCGAGGACTTGGGTCAGGGCGTCTTCGGTGATCAGTTCACCTGCCAGCCGGATACGTTCATGGAACCGCGCCAAGTGGGGTGAAGTATAGGCATGCGCGGTCATGCCCGCCCCCTCAATCCCGGCGCGGAACATGGCCTGGGTTGAGCCTTTGCCATTGGTGCCCGCGATATGGATCACGGGGGGCAGGGCGTTTTGCGGGTTGCCGACCTTTTCCAACAGATCCCAAACGCGGTCCAGTGTCAGGTCGATGATCTTGGGGTGGAGCGTCATCATACGCGCCAGCAATGCGTCAGAGGTCATTTCGGGCATGATGTGCAGGCCTTTGAGCGAGAGGGTATGGTAACGCGCGGCAGCGATCAGGCACCGCGCGGCCAAGGCCCGCGCCGATCGCTGCGCGTGGGTTAGCTTTTGGCGGCAGTGTCCGAGGGTGCGTCTGCCGCCAAGCTGGCCGCAGGCGTTTCATCGGGTTTGGGCAGATCGCCTTTGACCAATGCAGGTAGGCCCGTGAGCATACGGATAATCGTCGCCAATTCCTCCTTGAGGTGTTGGCGGTGCGTCACCCGGTCCAGCATCCCATGTTCCAGCAGATATTCGGCCCGCTGGAAGCCTTCGGGCAGGGTTTCGCGGATGGTTTGTTCGATTACGCGCGGCCCGGCAAAGCAGATCAGTGCGCCCGGTTCAGCGATTTGGACGTCGCCTAGCATCGCGTAGGATGCGGTCACACCACCGGTGGTCGGATGCGTCAAAACGACGATGTAGGGCAGGTTCGCTTCTTTGAGCATTTGGATGGCGACCGTGGTGCGCGGCATCTGCATAAGGCTCAAGATGCCTTCCTGCATCCGGGCGCCACCTGCAGCCGAAAACAGCACAAGCGGCTTGCGTGTGGCGACGGCGCGTTCAGCGGCCGCGATAATCGCGTTGCCGACGTACATGCCCATCGATCCGGCCATAAAGCCAAAGTCCTGAGCAGCAGCCACGATAGGGGTGCGAAAGATCTCACCCTCGGCAATCAGCATCGCTTCATTCTCAAGCGTGGCTTTTTGCGCGGCTTTCAATCGGTCAGGATATTTCTTTTGGTCGCGGAATTGCAGCGGGTCATGCGCGGGGGCGGGGACCTCAATCTCTGTGAAAATGCCACCATCAAACAGCGCGCTAAACCGGTCGCGCGGCGAGATATGCATGTGATTGTTGCAGTTCGAACAAACGTTCTGGCTATCGCTCAGCTCGCGGTGGAACAGCATCGTTCCGCATTCGTCACATTTGGTCCATAAATTCTCCGGGATCTCCCTGCGGGAGAACAGGGAATTGATCTTGGGGCGGACGTAGTTGGAAATCCAGTTCATGGGGGCCCTTCGCGCTCAGTTCTTGGTCAGATAACCAGTGTGAGCGAAGTTTGCAATTCACTGTCGCCTGTTACGTGTGCATGCAGACAGAACAGGCCTAGGTGTGGGGGTGTTTTCGGTTCGCCTGTGTCCACATCGGGTGGGCCACTGGGTCCTTGGTCGTTAGCAGATATTTGGCAAAGACATCGCGGTAAGAGCGAAAGGTGTAGCCGCCGTTGCGGGCCAAAAAACGCTCTCGGCGGCTGTTGAACACCGCAGGCAGTTGGTGCCATGGGATGCCGGGGTGAGCGTGGTGCACTGCGTGGTAGTTGTTGTTCAAGAACAATAGCGCGAGGGGGCCGCGATCTTCGATAATGACGGACCGTCCGGCTGCGCGTTCATGGGCTTGATGCTCTAGATAGGTTCGGATTTTCAGCAGGGACATCGCGCCGTATGCGGCCAGCACATAGGCCCAGAGCGGCAGTGATGTGCCCCAAAGCACCCAAGCCAACGGGATAGCTGCGCCGATCATGTGCAACCCGTAGGAGGCCCAGATCCGGCGATTGCCGTCCAACATCGCCCGCAGGTCGCTGGTGTAGAACGGCACAAGGCCAAGGATCGGCCCGATCAACATCCGCCCGATGAGCGTGTTGTTGAACAGCGCTAGCTTTTGGCGCCATGCCGGCAGGGCGTTCCAGTGGATGATGTCTATGTAGTTGGTTTCAGGGTCATCGTAGGGGTCTGTCAGGTTGGGGTCGTAGTGATGGGCTAGGTGGGTGTCCTTGAACCGCAGATAAGGGATGAACAGCCCCAGCGCAGGAAAAACGGTCGCATCGCTGAGCGTCTGGTTGCCAAACGGGTGGCCGTGCAGGACCTCATGCTGGAGGGAGGAATGCAGTCCGATGGTTGCAGCCAACGCGGCTATGATGAGCCATAGCGGTAGGGACGTGGCGGCCAGTGTGAGCCCGGCAAAAGTTGCGTACACGGTAATCAATAGGGCCAAAGTGGGGGCCTCGTCGCGCAACGTCATGGTGCTACCTATCCTCGTCCAGGGGCTATGTGGGGGTCGCGCGGGCCTGTTTTGACTGCGTGCCGCTTTGGCGCGGCTGCACAGGTTCGGCGCGACTGAGCGAGTTATGCTGGAATTTGACGATCGCGCAACCAAAAGTTGCGAAAGACCAGGCTTAGGTCCGCGAAGTTGTGACCCTGATCGCGACCCGCAGCACGGCCCAGAGTGAGAGGGTAACTGCCATATCGCGCGCAATCAGTGGCAGCAGCGTTGCGGTGTCAGCCGCGGTGAAGGGGGTTGTGTAAAGCGCGAGGCCCGATAGCGGCCCATCCAGCGCCACAATAAGCAACGCGAAGGCGTTGTTGGCAAAGTGGAACCCCCAAGCCACGCCAATGTTCCCCGTCACTCGGGTCAGGTCCGCGGCCAAAAGCCCAAACAAACCTGTCGCGGCCACCGTGAGCCACGCTATGCTGGCGTCCGCGCTGGCGTTGAAATGCAGCAGGCCAAAGATCGCGCTGGGCAGGACGGCCCAGATCAGCGGGGACCTAAATCGCGCGGCCAACTGCTGTTGGAGATATCCGCGAAACAAGATTTCCTCTGCGCCGGTTTGAATGAGCAACCCCACCAAAGCGAGTGGCAAAAACATCAGCCAAACAGAGGTCGCGACGTTTGGGACCGGTATGTAGCCCGGATCAATCAACAGGATCGACAATCCGATGATCGCGCCGACCACCCCTGCGCCAAGCCCAAAGCTGCGCAGCACACCGCGCCATGGCCCGAACACTGTGGCGGCGGCGCGTTTGTGCAGGACTTTGGCCGCGATCATCGGGCCAATCGCCATGCCACTAAAGGTGGCCAATACCAACAAAACGGCGCCGGGGGTGTTGCCCGCCGTCAACCGCGCCGACCATATGACCATCGCGTCAAAACCCGCGCTGGCCCAGATCACGCCCAGCAGGGCCAGAATACCGCCAAAATAGACGGCAATGATCAGCATTATCCCCACCAGCAACCGCCAAAGGTGTGGGTGGCTTTGGGCGGGCGCCACAAAGCGCGCGTGCGGGCTATTTGGGTGGGTAAGGTCGGTCATAGGTGTCAGATAAGCGATCAATCCCGGTGCGGCAATCGCGCTTGTTTGTCCGAACCTTGGCGGGTATTGCTTCGCCCAAGAGTATGTGAGGAGAGACCCGATGACCAACCGTCCGGTGGATAAAACCAACCTTCCCAGCCGCCACGTGACCGAAGGCCCGCAACGCGCGCCGCATCGCTCATATTTTTATGCGATGGGATTGGATGAAAAAGAAATCCACCAGCCTTGGGTTGGCGTCGCCACCTGCTGGAACGAAGCAGCACCTTGTAACATCGCGCTGAACCGTCAGGCACAGGCCGTTAAGATCGGTGTCAAAAAAGCCGAAGGCACGCCGCGCGAGTTCACTACGATCACCGTGACCGACGGTATCGCGATGGGCCACGAAGGCATGCGGTCGTCGCTCGCGTCGCGCGATGCGATTGCTGACACGGTTGAACTGACAATGCGCGGCCACTGCTATGACGCGATTGTGGGTCTGGCTGGTTGTGACAAATCCCTGCCGGGGATGATGATGGCGATGGTGCGTTTGAACACGCCTTCGGTCTTTATCTACGGTGGTTCGATCCTTCCGGGTCGGCTAGAGGGCAAAGACGTGACCGTCCAGGATGTGTTTGAGGCCGTTGGTAAGCACCAAGCGGGCAACCTCAGCGATGCTGAGTTGGAAGTTCTGGAACGTGTGGCGTGTCCTTCGGCAGGCGCATGTGGTGGCCAGTTTACCGCCAACACTATGGCCTGTGTGTCTGAGGCGATTGGCCTTGCGCTCATGAACTCTTCCGGCGCGCCAGCCCCGTACGAGAGCCGTGATGAATACGGCGTCGCATCGGGCATTGCCGTGATGAACCTGATTGAGAAAAACATCCGCGCGCGTGATGTTGTGACCCGGAAGTCGCTGGAAAACGCGGCGCGTGTTGTGGCCTGTACCGGTGGTTCCACGAACGCTGGTCTGCACTTGCCCGCGATCGCACATGAAGCAGGCATCGACTTTGACCTGATGGATGTGTGTGAGATTTTCCGCGACACGCCCTACTTTGTCGACCTGAAACCCGGTGGGCAATACGTCGCCAAAGACCTGTATGAAGCTGGTGGCGTGCCTGTTGTGTTGAAGGAACTGCGCAAAGCGGGTCTGATGCACGAAGATTGCATGACTGCGACTGGCTTTTCCATGGGTGAGGAATTGGACAAGATCACCCGCGAAGCTGATGGCCGCGTGATCTATCCAGTTGAAAAGCCGCTGACGGCTTCTGGTGGTGTTGTGGGCTTGCAGGGCAACCTTGCGCCCGAAGGCGCCATCGTAAAGGTCGCAGGGATCGCGCCCGAGGACCAAGTCTTTACCGGCCCTGCACACGTGTTCGAATGCGAAGAAGATGCGTTTGCCGCCGTGAAAGCGCGTGAATACGAAATGGGCGAAGTGTTTGTCATCCGCAACGAAGGCCCCGCTGGCGGACCCGGTATGCGTGAAATGCTGGCCACAACGGCGGCTCTGTCGGGGCAGGGTGTTGGCAAAGAGATCGCGCTGATCACCGATGGTCGGTTCTCGGGCGCGACACGTGGGTTCTGTGTGGGTCACGTCGGCCCCGAGGCTGCGCATTGCGGCCCGATCGGGCTGTTGAAAGACGGCGACATGATTACGATCAACGCCATCACCGGTGAATTGTCGGTCGACTTGACCGACGAGGAACTGGCAGCACGCAAGGCTGCATGGACAGGTCCGCGCAAAACGATCTACGCGTCCGGCGCTTTGTATAAATACGCAAAGCTCGTGGGTGGTGCTCGAAAAGGCGCGGTCACACACCCCGGTGCTGCTGAGGAAGAGCACATCTATATGGACCTGTAGGTCCGCAAGAACCTTGAAACGCCGCCCGGCACTGGCCATGGTGACCGCAGACAAGCGGTAAAAAACCGTGACAGTGCTGGGGCAAGGCATGAGTAGGTATCTTAAAACTGCGCTGTGTTTGAGCGCGTGTGTATTTGTGTCCGGGTGCGCGGATTTCTTGGCTGCTAGCCGAGGTATCCCTGTACAGATGCAAGTCACCGTCGCCGATGGCGCGGTTGTCGTGGCGGGGCCGCGCGGCTTTTGCGTTGATCCCAAAAGCACGCGAACAGTGGGAAATGTGCCCTTTGTGATGATGGGCAATTGTGCGGCTATCTCGGGCGATGGTCGCGCCCCGCAACCGGGGATCGAAGCGGTTCTGACCGCGACAGTCGCCACTTCAGACCCGAATTTCACATTTGATAGCAACGATCCCGCTTTGCCGATCTTTTTTGAGGGGGATGCTGGGCGGGCGGCGCTAAGCCGTGCAGGGGATCCGCGTACCGTTGACGTGATCGAGAGTTTTGCACGTGGGCCGGTGTTTTACGTTCATGCGCGCGATACAAGCCCTGCGCCGGTCGATAATATCGACGCAACCCATTGGCGCGCTCTCTTCGAGGTGAATGGGCGTGTGGTCTCCGCGTCGGTGTTGGATTTCAAGGGCAGCGCGCTTAGCCCTGAGCGGAGCCTGAGCGTGTTAACACGCTTTGCCAACCGTATCCGGACCCAAAGCGTGGGGCGTGGGTCGGATGTTCGCGCAACCGTTGCGCAAGGGGGGGCCACGCCTGCGGGCTTGGGGGCGCAGTTGCGGCCGCTGCCGCGTCCGGATGGGGGGAATGCGGTTGTGCAGGTTGCGCCGACCGCGAGCCGCCCTGTGGCGCGACCCACTACAGTCACCACCCCCCAAGCTACTCAGCCAGCCTTTCCACCGATTGGGTTTTTGCGTCGCCTGTTCGGGTGATCTGCTCGTTCTATCTGTTCTCATGACGCTGCGTTCGGGGTGACGGCTTTGCTGCCCTCTGACAGTCTGGTCCAAACCGGGGAGAGAGACACATGACCGCCTATCCGCATATGCTGGCACCGTTGGACTTGGGCTTTACCACGTTGAAAAATCGCGTGTTGATGGGGTCAATGCACACGGGGTTAGAGGAAACCAAGGATTGGCCCCGGGTCGCGCAATTCTATGCAGAACGTGCGCGGGGGCAGGCCGCGTTGATCGTGACGGGTGGTATGGCTCCGAATGCCGAGGGCGGTGTGTTTCCGGGCGCGGCGGGATTGTTCACGCCCGAGGATATTGCGAACCACAGAACTGTCACGGACGCCGTCCATGCAGAGGGCGGTAAGATCGCGATGCAAATTCTGCACGCAGGCCGCTATGCCTATAGCCCAAATTGCGTTGGGCCATCGCCGGTAAAATCGCCAATCTCACCCTTTGCCCCAACGGAGTTGGATGAGGCGGGGATTGAGAAACAGATCTCTGACATAGCGACCGCTGCTGCTCGGGCGCGCGAAGCAGGGTACGACGGGGTCGAGGTCATGGGCTCTGAGGGGTACTTCCTGAACCAGTTCCTTGTAACGCACACCAATCGTCGTACGGATCGCTGGGGTGGCAGCTATGAAAACCGGATGCGGTTGCCACTGGAAGTGCTGCGTCGGGTGCGTGCTGCGGTGGGCGACGATTTTATTGTGATCTATCGGCTCAGCATGATCGATCTGATACCAAACGGTTCCACCTGGGACGAGGTCGTGCAGCTTGCGCGTGCGGTTGAGAAATACGCCACCATTATTAATACGGGCATCGGCTGGCATGAAGCCCGCGTCCCGACCATTGCCACCTCAGTGCCCCGCCGTGCGTTTACTTGGGTGACGCAAAAGTTAATGGGCGAGGTTTCTATTCCTGTCATTACCTCTAACCGGATTAACTCACCGGAGGTGGCAGAGGGTGTTTTGGCCGACGGGTGCGCGGACATGGTATCTATGGCGCGACCGTTCCTTGCGGATGCGGATTTCGTGGCAAAAGCAATGGCAGGGCAGGCCGATGAGATCGCGCCCTGTATCGCTTGTAACCAAGCCTGTTTGGACCACACTTTCAGCGGGAAGATGTCTTCGTGTTTGGTTAATCCTCGCGCATGCCACGAAACGGAGATCGCGGTTGAGCCTGCCTCCGCGCCGCGGCGGATTGCCGTCGTCGGGGCAGGAGCCGCTGGCATGGCAGCGGCCATGACCGCGGCACAACGAGGCCACAGCGTAACGATTTTTGAAAAGTCTAACCGAATTGGTGGGCAATTGAACATGGCACGAGTCATTCCGGGCAAGGAAGAATTCCACGGATTGGTGGCATGGTTCGAGACAATGGCTGAGAGATTAAGTCTTGATCTGCGCCTTAATTCTGCCGCAAGTGTTGATGCGTTAACCCAATTTGATGAGGTTATTATCGCGACAGGTGTCACACCGCGCGATCCAGAGATCCCGGGGCAGGATGGTCCCAACGTTGTGACGTATATCGACGTTCTAGCGGGCGGTGCGCAGGTCGGTAAACGTGTGGCCGTTATCGGTGCCGGTGGCATTGGGTTCGACGTCGCGGAGTTTCTGACGCACGCGGGCGATAGTCCGACCGAAGTACCTACGCTTTGGCAAAAGGAATGGGGCGTGAGCGATCCGGCCCTTCACCGTGGGGGGGTTGCACCCGAAGGTCCGCAACCCAGTGCGCCCGCCCGGCAAGTCACTCTGTTGCAACGAAAAAGTGAGAGAATTGGCCGGCGATTGGGCAAGACGACAGGTTGGATCCATCGTGCAAGCCTTAAGATGAAACAGGTCAAAATGCTTGCCGGTGTCAGCTATGAGCGAATTGATGCACAGGGTGTTCATGTCCGCGTTGGTGATGATTTGCGGCTGATTGAGTCCGATACCATTGTGCTCTGTGCGGGGCAGGTGCCTGAGCGGTCTTTGGCTGAGGCTTTGACGGCAAAGGGTGTTGCGTGTCACGTAATCGGCGGAGCGGATGTAGCGGCTGAGTTGGACGCGAAACGGGCTATTGATCAAGGCACTCGACTGGCCGTCACGCTATGAGTTGTTAACCATTATATGGCAACAATGATCCTCTAGGCGCCATTAAGCATCCCTTAAAGAACCCTGTTAATGGCTCCGCAGCGGCACAGCTTCGCCCCAATTGGGGGGGATAACGAGGTCACTGCAACTCGTGTGTCTGAGGTGACAAATGGATCGTTTAACGGAAATGGAGGCCTTCGCGACAGTCGTCGATCAGGGAGGCTTCACAGATGCGGCCAAAAAGATGGGGATTTCAAAATCCGCAGTTTCAAAGCACGTCTCGTCACTGGAAACGCGTCTGGGCGCACGACTGTTAAACCGCACAACACGCAGGGTGAGCCCGACTGAAATCGGCCTAGCCTACTACGACCGTGCCCGCCGTGTCTTGAACGATGCGGGGGAGGCTGATGCACTGGTCACGGCCATGCAATCCGCGCCTTCGGGGCTGTTGCGGGTATCAGCGGCTACAGATTTCGGCGTTAACCATTTGTCGCCTGCCTTAGGTGGCTTCTTGCATGAGTTTCCGGACATCACGGTTAATATGGTCTTAAACAACCGCTACGTTGAGTTAATCTCCGAAGGGTTCGACTTGGCCGTCAGGATTGGTGAGCTGGAGGACAGCTCTCTTAGGGCGCGTAAGCTGGCCGATACGCACAAAATGATGATCGCCTCACCGAAGTATTTTGAGGAATATGGCCGACCTGAAAAGATCGACGATCTGAATGAGCATAAACTGCTACACTATTCAAACCAAGCCAGCGGGAATGTGTGGAAACTGACGGCCCCTTCGGGCGAAAAACGTCAGGTGCGATCCGCTGGATGGTTGACTGTAAATGACGGGCAGTCGCTGTTGAACGCGGCGATTAACGGCTTGGGCATCGCATTTCTGCCAAGCTTCCTCTATTCTGATGCGCTGCGCGAGGGCCTGTTAGAGCCAGCTATCAAAGACTTGCCTGTTGAGACGCATGGAATTTACGCTGTCTACCCGCCAGGCCGCTACACGCAGCCGAAAGTACGCGCCTTCATTGATTTTTTGGTAGAGCAGTTCAAGGACCGTGGGCCGGATGAATGGTAAGTCCCGACGCACGAAAAAATAGTTTCAACGGGTTGGAAATGTTCCAGCCCGTTTTTTGTTGCTCAGTTTAGTCGGCGGTCTTCGTTAGGATGACCTCAACGCGTCGGTTTTGGGCGCGGCCCTCGCGGGTCAGGTTGCTGGCGCGGGGGGCCAAAAAACCGATGCCGCGCGCGGCGACTTGGTCTTCGGACACGCCCAGTTTTGTGATTAGGTACTGACGCACGGCCTCGGCACGGGCCTCGGACAAGACAACATTGGGTTCCAAATCGCCCTCGGCGTCCGTGTGTCCAACCAACGCGACCGCGTCGCCCGGAGCGGCCGCCAGATGTTGGGCCAGTGCCTCCAGTGAGGTGAATTTTGTCGCCGCTAAGCTGGCGGACCCGGTGTCAAACACCACATCATCCAAGATCGCGACACCCTCTGCGCGTAATGTGGCACCAATGCCGGATGCGTCGATCCGTGTGGATTTGGTCACGGTCAGGGCAGGGGGCGCGGTCGCGCCGCCAATCACATCCATTTGCACCATATAGCCAGTGCCCGCGCGGCTAACCAAAAGGCTTAGAACTGCATCATCTGTGGCGTTCGTGGCTGTTAGGTAGTGAAAATCGCTTAGGTCGACGAACATGGTGGGCGCAGGCTCAACCTCAATCCCGAAGCGGAAGTCGTAGCCATCGCAGGATTGGGTGGCGCAGGAAAAGGCCACTTCAAACCCGTCGTTTTGGATCTGTTCACGAAATTGCGCCAATAGGGCTGTGCTGCTGGCATAGCTGTCCACGCCCCAAATCAATCGGGTGTGCGCCCCTTCACGCGAGGTGACGGGGACGGTGCCTTGTTCTACTGGCCCGATGGCCAGAGAGTGCACCGCAAGCGGCGATGTTTCACGGAAACGGATGTCGCCGGGCACCGCCAAGTCCAGCGCAAGTGCTGGTCCACCCAGCAAAAGGGCGGCGGCCAGAGGCCCGGCGCCTTTCACCGGGCTTGTCCGTGGTAGTCAGCGTTTGGCGTCATGGCCGTGGCCGATGCCACCCGGTTCGACATGTTGAAAAAGCCGGCCACGCCTGCAAGGTCCCAGATGTCGCGATCGCTGAGGCCCGCGTTGCGCAGGGCCGCGCGGTCGGGGTCTTCGATAGTCGCAGAGGCGCATGTCATCTTGACGGCGAAATCAAGCATGGCGCGTTGGCGTGGGGTGATGTCTGCCACGCGGTAGTTCATGACCAACGCCTCGCCCAGTTCGGGCTGGCCGGACAGCTGGCGCACCGCCGCTCCGTGCGCCACGAGGCAATAAAAGCATTTGTTCTCGGCGGAAACGACCACTGCGATCATCTCACGCTCTAGCTTGGACAGGCCGGATGGCGCGAGCATGAGATCGTTATAAAGTGCGGTGAATGCGTTTAGCTTTTCGATATCAAAGGCGTAGGCACGCAGCACATTTGGCACGAAGCCCAACTTTTCGACACAAATGTCGAAGTAGCGTTGCGTTTCGGCCGGCAGGTCAGCCTGCGGTAGATCAAGGGCGGTGGGTAGATCGGTTGGCGTCATCGGTCTCACTCTGGGGCGCGTCGGTAATGATAGTGTCCCACAAGCTGGCCGCCTTGGGAAGTATAGGCCGCGTTGGCAGGGGCATTGGCGCGGGTCGTGACCATGGAAATTTCATCTCCGCCATTTGCGGCGACCCAATGACACGCAGCGCGTAGGATCCATGCGGATACGCCTTGGCGGCGATGGGCAGAGGCCACTTCAACGGCGTGCATCATGGCTGTTTTGCCGTGTAGCCCGACATAGGCCACACCCGCCGCCCGGTCACCCGCACGGCCTAGAACGGTGGTTTTGGGGCAAGTCGCACGCTCCATTATGGTGCGGCGTGCGGGGCCGATGCCGCCGTTGTCCCACAGGTCATCCATAATCGCGACGCGGGGCCACATGGCAAAGGCTTTGGCGTAGGGCAGCGGCTCGGTGATCAGGGGGGCGATGGGCAGGGCGTAGATGACCGATGGGTCCTCAACGGTATAGCCACGCGCGGCGAGGGCTTCATCCAGGTGATCTTCACCGGATTTGATCATGAATAGGGGGCGCTGCTGAACCGCATGGGCCGCAGCGATGGCGCGATCAATATCCGCCTCGGCCCAGGGTTCAATGGCCGAGATAGAGGACACTCGGCTGCCTGCTCCTTTGGTCTGGCGCAGGCGCCATGGACCCTCGGTCACATAACGTTCCGCGGGCCATGTCGTATCGATGACATCAAAGTAGTCGGTCTTGGTCATGCAAGGGCCGTTTCGAGGGCTGACATCGCCGCATCAAGTGCCGCCTCATCCGGGCCGCGCAGCACAAGGTTTGCGCCATAGACGCCATCCTTCTGGAAGGGGTAGGACCCAAAGGAAATATCCGGGTATTGGGCCGCCACCGCGCCCAAGGGGCCCGCAAGATCGCCTTCGCCGCGCATCATCCGCAGCGTCCGCGACACAAGCGGCTGACCACCGGTCAGAGTGGGCAGAACGCTTTGCACCATCGCTTGGAACACGCTGGGCACACCGGCCATAACATGCACGTTTTCAAGAGTGAAACCGGGTGCCACCGAGACTGGATTGTCGATCAGCGTGGCGCCATCGGGGATGCGTGCCATGCGCAGGCGGGCGGCATTCAGCTCAGAACCTTGGCGATCATAGTGAGCCTGCAAAAGGGCACGGGCATCATCGCGAACATCCACATGGACACCAAACGCTGCACCGATGGCGTCGGCTGTAATATCATCATGGGTCGGCCCGATCCCGCCGGACGTGAACACATGGGTATAGTCGGCGCGCAGTGCGTTCAGGGCGCGAACAATGGCGGGTTGATCATCAGACACCACACGGACCTCTGTCAGGTCGATGCCATGGGCCGTCAATTGTCCCGCAAGGTGGTGCATATTGGCGTCACGTGTGCGCCCGGACAGAATTTCGTCGCCGATCACCAACATTGCGGCTGTTGGGTTTGCTGCGGATTGGGCCATGCTCGGGCCTCCCTTGTTGTCTGTTAAACAAGGGTATAGGGCGAGGCCATGGAGTTTGCCACGCCTTTGATCCGCGCCACGTTGCTGCGCCGTTACAATCGCTTTTTGTCCGATATCCGACTGCCGGACGGAACCGAGACGCGCGCCCATTGCCCCAATCCGGGTTCGATGATGGGCCTCAAGGATGCAGGCACCCCAATTTGGGTAGAGCCAAACGATGATCCCAAGAAAAAGCTCAAATACGGCTGGCGGCTGAGCGAATTGCCGGATGGCCAGATGGTTTGCATCGATACCTCTTTGCCGAACCGTGTGGTGGGCGAGGCATTGCATGGCCGGCAGGTGGTCGAATTGGCCGGCTACGGCCAAATCCGCGCAGAGGTGCCTTATGGCACGAAAAGCCGCGTGGATTTTTTCCTGTCAGAGGCCGCATTGCCCGATGTCTATGTCGAAGTGAAAAATGTGACCCTGTGCCGTGATGGCGATTGGGCGGAGTTTCCGGATTCCGTGACTTCGCGCGGTGCAAAACACTTGCGTGAATTGGCGGATGTGGCGGCTGCAGGGCACCGGGCAGTGATGCTATACCTCGTGCAGCGGACCGATTGTCGACGCTTACGTATGGCGGCGGACCTTGATCCGGCCTATGCAGCGGCATTCGATGCGGCGCGCGATGCAGGGGTTGAGATGTTGTGCTACGGCACCCAAATCTCAGCCAAAGGGATTTGGCTCAGCGACGCTTTGCCCGTTGAATTACACGACCCCGCCACTGGATAAATCGTCCCAAAAGGCGTAGTGAAAAGATGAAGTTGAAGGAGCATACCCGTGGATGACTACCGGGGCAGATTGACCAAAGATGGTATCCGTATCCATGAGGACGCGGATTTCGCTGGCATGCACGCGGCAGGCAAACTAGCCGCCCAAATTCTTGACGATATCGCCCCTTTGGTTGTGCCTGGCGTGACCACCGAGGCGCTTGATAAGGCGATCGAGGATCAGGTGAACGCGGCGGGGGCGACATCCGCCACCATTGGGTACAAAGGCTACAAACACGCCTCGTGCATTTCGATCAACCATGTGGTCTGTCATGGCATCCCCAGCGCCAAGACGCTGAAAGACGGCGATATTCTGAATATCGACGTCACGGTTATCGTTGATGGTTGGTTCGGTGACACCAGCCGGATGTACGTCGCAGGCAAGCTGCCGCGCAAAGCCGAGCGGTTGATACAGGTCACCCATGACGCTCTGTTCAAGGGCATTGAGGCCGTTAAGCCGGGCAACACCTTTGGCGATATTGGTCACGCGATCCAAGCCTATGTCGAGGCGCATCGCATGTCTGTTGTGCGTGATTTCTGCGGTCACGGGCTGGGGCGGGTGTTTCACGCACCGCCGAACGTGCTGCACTACGGTCGCGAAGGGTCTGGACCCGTGCTGGAAGAAGGCATGTTCTTTACGATTGAACCGATGGTTAATCTGGGCCGTCCAGAGACCAAGGTGTTGGCCGATGATTGGACTGCCGTGACCCGAGATAAATCCCTGTCGGCGCAGTTCGAACACTCGATCGGTGTGACTGCGACAGGCTGTGAGATTTTCACGCTGTCGCCCTCGGGCCGGTTTCATCCAACTTATGAGTTGTAGAGCCTAAAAAGCGCTGCATTCGTAACGGTTTGTTTACCAGTTTAGCGCCATGTTGAGCGCATGGCAGCTGACTCACCTTCCAACGCTTTCAAAGAGGCACCTTTGCCGGGGTTCCTCGTGGACTGCACACCACCTATCCCTCATGGGTCTCGTTCTACCCCACCCCCCCCCAGCGAACGAGATCACAGGCGTGACCACCGCTCCCGGCTAAGACATCGCTTTATGGAGGGTGGGGCAGCTGCCATGCCTGACTATGAGCTATTGGAATTGATATTGTTCCGCGCGCTCCCGCGGGGGGATACCAAACCACTCGCAAAACGACTGCTCACGGCCTTTGGCGATCTGAACAGGGTGATGGCAGCCTCACCTGCGCGGATCAAGGATGTCAAAGGGGCGGGGCAGGCGGTGGTCGAACAACTTAAGATTATGGAGGCTGTGGCCCACCGCATGGCGCGGGCCCAAGTGATCCAAAAGCCGATCCTATCATCGTGGGATAGTCTGCTGGGCTATTTACAAACCGCGATGGCGCATCAGCAGATTGAACAGTTTCGCGTGCTGTATCTGGACCGGAAGAATGTCCTGATCGCGGACGAAGAGCAGGGCAAGGGCACAGTGGATCATGTGCCCGTCTATCCGCGTGAAGTGGTCAAGCGCGCGCTTGAGCTTAACGCCTCAGCGTTAATCTTGGTGCATAACCACCCTTCGGGTGATCCGTCACCTTCAGATGCAGATATCGAGATGACCTATGCGATCCGCGATGCGGCGCAAGTTTTGGGCATCGTCCTGCATGACCATTTGATCATCGGCAAAGCGACGGAGCTCAGCTTTCGTAGCCAAGGCTTGCTTTAGAAGCTTCCGTGACAGTGCTTGAACTTCTTGCCTGATCCGCAGGGGCATTTGTCATTGCGGCTCGGGTTGCCCCACGTGCTTTGGTCATTTTCATTAAAGTTGGGTGCAGCAGCTTCGGCGCCGTCTACGGCCTCTGCCGGTGTGCTTCCTGATGCAGCAGCCTGCTGGGCGGCTTGTTGGGCCATAAGCTGCGCAATAAGGGCTTTTTGCTCTTCTTCAGTGCGGGGTCGAATGGTAGACAGGATTTTGGTCACCTCAGCGCGGAGACTGTCGAGCATCGAGGCAAACAGCTGAAAACCTTCGGTCTTGTACTCATTCAGAGGGTCGCGCTGCGCATACCCGCGAAAGCCCACAACAGAACGCAACTGTTCGAGCATCAAAAGATGTTCGCGCCATTTACTGTCAATCGTTTGCAACAGCACCTGCTTTTCGATGGTGCGCATCGCGTCTGGCCCGAATTGCGCGGCCTTGGCTGCCATGTATTCGTCTGCGGCCTTAACGATCCGTTCACGCATAACTTCTTGGTCTACGCCGTCTTCTTCTGCCCAGTCTTTGACGGGCATATCGATGTTCAGATGCGCGGTGATGTCTGCATGCAAAGCTTCGGTGTCCCACTGCTCCGAATAGCTGCGGGGGGGCATGTGCAGGTCCACCAGATCGTCGATCACTTCATGGCGCATATCACGCGCCACCTCCGAGATATCCTCGGCTTCCATGATCTCAAGTCGCTGTTCAAACACCGCTTTGCGTTGGTCGTTCATGACGTCGTCGAACTTAAGCAACTGCTTGCGGATATCGAAGTTGCGGCCTTCGACTTTGGCCTGCGCCTTCTCAAGCGACTTGTTCACCCAAGGGTGTACGATGGCCTCGCCCTCTTTCATCCCTAGCGTCGAGAGCACCTTTTCCAGCCGCTCCGAACCGAAAATGCGCATCAGGTCATCGTCAAGGGACAGGAAGAAGCTAGACCGGCCCGGATCACCCTGACGGCCAGACCGGCCGCGCAACTGGTTATCAATCCGGCGGCTTTCGTGGCGCTCCGTCGCAAGTACGAACAGGCCGCCCGCATCGAGAACCTTTTGTTTTTCCTCAGCGACTTCAGCCTCAATCCGGGCGCGGGTTTCCGCAGGATCGGCCTCAGGGGTGTCAGCCATTGCCTGCAAAACACGCATTTCCACGTTGCCACCCAGCTGGATGTCCGTGCCGCGGCCCGCCATGTTGGTGGCGATTGTGACCTGACCCAGCTTGCCTGCGTCGGCCACAATCTGGGCTTCTTGCTCGTGCTGGCGCGCGTTCAAAACATTGTGCGCGATGCCCTCTTTGGTCAACAACTGGCTCAACATCTCCGATTTCTCAATCGAAGTGGTGCCGACCAGCACGGGCTGGCCCTTTTCGTTCGCTTCCTTAATGGAGATCACGACCGCATTAAATTTCTCTTGCGCAGTGCGGTATATCTGGTCGTGGTCGTCGACCCGCGCGATCGGCTTGTTGGTGGGCACTTCGACCACACCCAAACCGTAAATTGATGCAAATTCTTCCGCTTCGGTGGCGGCTGTGCCGGTCATGCCGGACAGGGTGTTGTATAGGCGGAAATAGTTTTGGAACGTGACCGAGGCGAGCGTTACGTTTTCAGGCTGAATTTGGCAGCCCTCTTTGGCCTCAATCGCTTGGTGCAGGCCATCGCCCAAACGACGCCCGGCCATCATCCGGCCAGTGAATTCGTCAATCAAAACAACTTCATTGTTGCGTACGATGTACTGCGTGTCCTTCAGGAACAGTTTGTGCGCACGCAAACCCTGATTAACGTGGTGCACCAAGGTGACACTTTCCGGGTCATACAGCGATGCCTCGGCGTCGAGCAGGCCAGCTTCGTGTAAGATCTCCTCAAGGAACTCGTTACCTTCGTCAGTAAAGGTCACGTTGCGGGTCTTTTCATCCAAAGTGTAGTGTTCTTCGCGCACCTGGGGGATCAGATCATTCACCTTGATATAAAGATCCGAGCGGTCCTCGGAGGGGCCCGAAATCACCAGCGGTGTCCGTGCCTCATCAATTAGGATCGAGTCGACTTCATCGACGATGGCAAAGAAATGCCCGCGCTGCGCCATGTCGGATTTATTGGCGCGCATGTTGTCGCGCAGGTAGTCAAAGCCCAGCTCGTTGTTGGTGGCGTATGTGATGTCTGCCGCGTAGGCCGCTTGTTTTTCGGCTTCGGGTTGCTGCGGGTATACGACGCCAGTCGTCATGCCCAATTGCGCAAAGACTTTGCCCATCCATTCAGCGTCGCGTTTGGCAAGATAATCGTTAACGGTCACCACATGGACGCCCTTGCCCGCAAGCGCATTCAGGTACGCGGGCAGGGTGGACATGAGGGTCTTGCCCTCACCAGTTTTCATTTCGGCAATGTTGCCTTCGTGCAGGAAAATCCCGCCTAACAACTGCACGTCAAAGGCCCGTAGGCCAAGCGCGCGGCGCGCACCTTCGCGGCAGTTGGCAAAGGCTTCGGGCAACAGGGCATCAAGGCTTTCGCCGTTTTGTGCCCGTTCCTGTAGTGTGCGGGTGCGCGCGATGATGTCTTCGTCGGACAGGGCCTGAAATTCAGGCTCCAGCGCATTGATTTGAGCGACAATCTTGCGGGTTGCTTTTACTTTGCGATCGTTCGGCGTGCCAAAAACCTTTTTGGCAATAGTTCCCATCCCCAACATCAGCGTCGCATCCCCAATCGTAACAGGCACACGGTCGCCCGCGCACAAAAAGTTGCTGACAGTCCGCTTGTCCCTGCGCCGCGAGGTCCCTATCAAGGAAGCTGAGCGCCAACTAAGTGGCGGACTGACTTCGTCTATCGGCACATAAGGGCCTGTCTATTGGGTGTCAACGTGACGAACCGGGCAAGCACGCAGGATTGAACCAGATTGAACACGGCGGGCCACACTTTGGCTCCGAGATAAGAGGACTTCCCCATGACATCGATGAAACGCTTTTTGGCCTCTGTGGCGATTGCTGCGGCCTTTGTTGCCCCCGCTCAGGCGCAGGATGCCAACACCGTTTTGGCCACTGTGAACGGGGTCGACATTACCTTGGGCCACGTTGTGGCATTGGTCGAAAACCTACCCGATCAGTACCAATCCCTGCCCGATGATGTTCTGTTCCAAGGTGCGATGGACCAGCTGATTAACCAAGAAGCATTGGCCGGGTCTGCGCGGGAAAACGTGAGCCGTGCGTTGCGTTTAACATTGGAGTTGCAGGAAAAAGCGTTGATCGCGCAATCCGTAATCGCCGATGCGAGCCAAGCAGAGGTCACCGAAGACGATCTGCGTGCGCTTTATGATGTAGAGTTTGCGGCCACGGTGCCCGCGCCTGAATTCAATGCCTCCCACATCCTTGTGGATAGCGAAGAGACCGCTGCGTCCCTCGTGACCCAAATCGAAGATGGCGCGGATTTTGCGGAATTGGCCAAGACACATTCCACCGGTCCGTCTGGCCCACGTGGGGGTGCGCTGGGTTGGTTTGGCTTGGGGCAAATGGTGCCTGAGTTTGAGCAGGCTGTCCTTGGGCTTGAGGTTGGCGCGGTCTCTGCGCCCGTGCAAACGCAGTTCGGCTGGCATGTCGTGACATTGAACGAACGCCGTGAGCAAAGCGCGCCTGCGTTTGAGGATGTACGTGCCGAACTGGAAGGTCAGTTGCGTGAGCAGCGTGGTCAAGAAAAAGCGGCATCCGTTGTGGCTGCTGCTGATGTCGTACGCGCCGAGATCGAACTGGATCCAGCGTTGATCCGGAACAGCGATCTGATCGCTGACTAGGTATCATGAAAACGGTTGAGCGTCCTGAGATGTCCAAGAAAAAGCAAAAAATCAAGGCGCTAAAGGCCGAAGTTAAACGTCTTCGCCGCGCGTTAGAGGCACCCAAAGGGCCGTTGGTCTCGCCCTTGGCCCCTGCCGTATTCCCGGAATTGCCCGTTGTGCCCGGCGTTCGCTTTGCCACGGCTGCGGCTGGTGTCAAATACGCAGGCCGCACAGATGTGATGCTGGCGGAATTGGCACCAGGGACCGCGGTGGCGGGGGTGTTCACACGATCCGCCACGCGGTCAGCGAACGTTTTGGATTGTCAGGCCAAGATCGGTAGCGCGCCGGATGCAGGGGCAGCGATCATCGTGAATTCGGGCAATTCAAACGCATTCACTGGGGCGGCTGGTGATAAGTCCGTTGCTGCAATTTGTGACGCAGTGGCGCAGGGATTGGCGTTGCCGGTGGATCGTGTCTTTACGGCTTCAACCGGGGTGATCGGGCAGCGATTGCCTCACGATAGGATCACCGCAAAGGTCACGGAATTGGTCGACGCGTTGCATTCGGACGGGGTGGCCGAAGCGGCCGCTGCAATCATGACAACGGACACCTTCGCGAAGGGTGCCAAGGCTACAGCTGACATTGCGGGCACGCCTGTCCAAGTCGTGGGTATTGCCAAGGGCTCGGGCATGATTGCGCCGGATATGGCGACAATGCTGGTCTATATTTTCACGGACGCGGCGATTGCGCAGCCCACCTTGCAGGCCATGTTGACGCGCCTCACGGATCGGACGTTCAATGCGATCACGGTGGACAGTGACACTTCGACCTCCGACAGTTTGATGCTTGCTGCGACCGGGGCGGCCGGGCACGCGATGATCGAAGATCTCGAAACGCCTGCGGCTGCCGCGTTTGAGGCCGCTTTGCACGGTGTGATGCATGATCTTGCCTTGCAGGTGGTGCGCGACGGTGAGGGTGCAACCAAGCTGGTTGAAGTCCAAGTCACAGGGGCCGCAAGCGAGGCGGATGCCCGTAAAGTCGCCTCTGCGATTGCCAACTCACCACTTGTGAAGACCGCCATCGCTGGTGAAGATCCCAACTGGGGGCGCATCGTGATGGCAGTGGGTAAGTCGGGCGCGGTTGCGGATCGCGACACGCTTACGATTTATTTTGGCGATATTTTGGTCGCGGAAAAGGGCTGGGTCAGCCCCGATTACACCGAAGAAGCCGGTGCCGCTTATATGAAAAACGATCACATTACCGTCGTGGTCGATCTTGGTGTTGGGGCTGCGCGCGACACTATGTGGACCTGTGATTTGACCTACCGGTATGTCGAGATCAATGCAGACTACCGGTCCTAATCCGGTTCTTGGGGGAAGAGTATGAAGGTCGTTTTGGTTTCGGCCGTTGCGTTGATTGACGTCGATGGACGGGTTTTGTTGGGGCAACGCCCCGAAGGCAAAAGCATGGCGGGCCTGTGGGAATTTCCGGGTGGCAAGGTAGAGCCCGGTGAGACGCCAGAAGCTGCATTGGTGCGTGAGTTGGAGGAAGAACTGGGCATCAACACGTGGTCGTCCTGCTTGGCGCCGTTAACTTTCGCCAGCCACAGTTATGACGATTTTCATCTTTTGATGCCTCTGTTCGCCTGTCGCAAGTGGGAGGGGCAGCCGCAATCGCGCGAAGGTCAGGCGCTGAAGTGGGTGCGACCCAACGCTCTCAAGGATTATCCGATGCCTGCGGCTGACGTGCCGCTTATCCCGATACTAAGAGATTGGCTGTAGCTCGGCGCATTGACGTTCATATACCTTTAACTGACCTAAATGGTTTTAGGTATGGGCGGATGCACGCGCTGCGAAATGCATCACGTGCCTCAAAATCAGGCGGTACGGGCGGGCGCACATACAACATATGTCCTTAAATCGCGCGTAAACACGTATTTATCGGCGAAAATACGCGCAAAAGGCGAGCGATCGGAACTAAAATTAATAGATGCTTAACTTGTGGGCACTATAACGTTTGTGAGGTTGAGGAGGAGCCCGCACAATGATCAAAACCATAATGATTGGATCGACCGTATCCGTGCAGGGCATTTTCGTGAAACTGCTGCCTAATAAATTGATGCAGGTCAGGGTCGGTTCCCGGATATTCACAGGGCGCCCAGTCGGGGCTGGCTGACCACTCTTCGTCGTCAGCCAACAGGAATTTAGACCCAGCCACCCAAGTTATCGCGTACAATGTCCGCGAGCGCATCCATGTGGACATCGTCATCGTTAAGGCACGGGATGTAGGTGAACTGCTCGCCACCGGCCTCTTCAAAGCTTTCTTTGATCTCTTCGTTGATTTCTTCCAACGTCTCGATGCAATCGGCTGAAAATGCAGGTGCGATGACGGCAATCTTTTTCTTGCCATCCTCTTCTGCAAGCCGCGCGACTTCTTTAACAGTGTAGGGCTTCAGCCATTCCTCCGGACCAAATTTCGACTGGAAGGTCGTCATGATCTCGCTCTTGTCCCAGCCCAAACGTTCACGCAGCAGGCGCGTCGTTTTCTGGCATTGGCAGTGGTAGGGGTCGCCCTCCATCAGATACCGTTTTGGCACGCCGTGGTAGGAACACACCAAGATGTCGGGCCGGTCTTCGATGTTGGCGTAGGCGCGTTCTACGGATTGCGCGAGGGCCTCAATATAGCGCGGATCGCTTGAATATGCAGAAACTGTTCGCACAGCGGGTTGCCATTTTGGGGCCATCAATGCGCGGAAAAACTGGTCGTTTGCCGTGGCGCTCGTGGCGCCCGCGTATTGAGGATAAAGCGGGAAAAACAAGATCTTATCACAGCCCGCTGCCAACATCTGTTCAACCTTGGATTTGGTCGATGGGTTGCCGTAGCGCATGCAGTAGTCCACCACCACACGGTCGCCAAAGCTCTCGGCCATGCGCTGCGCCATTTTGGCGGTTTGTGCCTTGGTAATTGTGGCCAAGGGGCTTTCGCCTTTGTCCTCGTTCCAAATGGATTTGTACGCCGCACCCGAGCTAAAAGGGCGTTTGGTCAAGATCACCAATTGCAACAGAGGCTGCCACAGCCAAGGCGAGTAATCGATAACGCGGCGGTCGCTCAGAAACTCACCCAGATAGCGACGCATCGGCCAGTAGGTATAGTGATCCGGCGTGCCCAGATTGGCCAGCAGCACACCGACTTTGCCAAACCGCACCTTGGGGTGATCCGCATCGGCATGGGTCAGCGAGCCGTCGGGCTTGAAGTCGGGCAGGGTGTTGCTTGGGGAATGCATCGCGTCTTTCATGTCGTCTCCGGTGGGGGGTAGCTTGTCTCAGTATACTCGACGGTGCCAAGCGCGTCAGCAAGGCGGGCAGTTGCCGAGCCGGGGCGCAGCGGTTTGGGTTGATCGGCAGAGGGAGCCCAGCCCGTAAGAAAGGCCAGTTCAAAGGTCGCGTGAATGCGACCACCCTCTGCGGGGAATGCTTGGCTATAAATATGGGCCGCTCGCGGGAAAAGGCCACGTTTGGGCGGCGTTTTGTGCCGATCTGCCAGTGCGTTGGTCTCGCCCATGGCGCGCAGATCGCTGATGAGGTGGAGCATGTCACGGTATGTCACCGCGCGCGTCAGCACGTCAGCCACAGGTAATGCCAGCCCAGCACGCCCCAAAAGCGCACCTAGATCGCGAATGTCGCCCATCGGGGCGACGCGTGGTGATAGGCCGCCCATCTCGGCAGCCTCCGCCTCCGAGATGGCAGTGCGTAGTTCGCGTAGGGTCTGGCCGCCAAAGGCCACGCACAAAAGCAGGCCATCAGGTTTGAGCGCGCGGCGCGCCTGTACCAACTGTCCAACGGGGTCATTTGCCCAGTGCAAAGCCATCGCATGGATGACCAGATCATGGGCGCCGGGCGTCAGATCCAGCAAATCAGTGTCGGGAACGAGGCGAGCATCGGGAAAGGCAGGTCCCCAAATTTGCGGCGCACCTGTCACAATCGCGGGCTCTGTAAACGTTCTGTTAACGTCGATGAGTCTTTCTTTGATCTCCTCAATGGCGTCGTTGTGCAGGAACCACGCGCCGACATCACCGACCCGCGCGGCGCGCGCACGGGTATGGGCCAGTGCGGTTTCATCAGTAAGGCGTGGCGTTTGGGTCGTCATAATCAGCGTAGATAGGAGAAACCTTTGGGTTTGCAAACCGTCATCCGTGCGCTTTTCCCGCCGCAATGCCTTCTGTGCGAGGCGTGGGTGGCGGAGGCAGGCGGTTTATGTCCGGATTGTTGGCGCGACACCGAGTTTTTGACGGGTGTTCTGTGTGACAGCTGTGCTGCCCCTTTGCCGGGTTTGACTGCGGATATCGCGGTGCATTGCGACACGTGTTTATCTTCGCCGCCACCATGGCGTCACGCGCGTGCGGTGATGCGCTATACTGGGCGGGGGCGGCACTTGGCGTTGGCTCTGAAGCACTCCGACAGGACCGATATCGCGCCGGGCGCTGCGGGCATGATGCACCGGGCGGCCCATGATCTTATTTCCGCAAAAAGTGTTTTTGTGCCGGTGCCGTTACATTGGACCCGCTTGGCCAAGCGCCGCTATAACCAATCAGCGCTATTGGCGCAGGCGCTCGCACGACAGGCGGATGCTCAGGCGGCTTTGGGGGCTTTGCATCGGCCCAAACGTACACGCTCTCTGGGTGGGTTAAATGCGGATGCCCGCGCTAGGGAACTGGATGCGGCAATCGTCGTCGCGCAACCTCAATCCGTTCTGGGCCGTCATGTTATTTTAGTTGATGATGTCCTGACCTCTGGGGCTACGTTGCGCGCCTGCGCGCGTGCGGTTCAGCAAGCGGGTGCTGCTCAGGTTGATATTGTGGTTCTGGCTCGCGCTACGCCGCAGGTCTGATTGCCAATGGCCTCGCGGCTGGACCTTTGTGTGTGGCCATGCTTTAGGACTGTGTAACCCACAGCCCCTGCGAGAGGAGTGCACATGCAACCCGTCGAAATCTATACCTCCCCCACATGTGGTTTTTGCCATGCGGCCAAGCGGCTTTTGTCGTCTAAGTCGGTGAATTTTGTTGAATTTGACGTCTCGCGCACACCCGAAAAACGCCAAGAAATGATGTCGCGGGCCCACGGTGGGCATACCGTGCCGCAAATTTTCGTAGGCGATATTCATGTGGGTGGCTGCGATGACCTGTATGCTTTGGAACGCGCGGGAAAGCTGGACGCGCTCTTGGCGGGGTAGCGAAACCCCATGAGGCTGGGCCTGATCCAACCCACCGCGAGCGATACGCCCGCCGACAACCTTGCGGCCACATTGGCTGATATCGGGCGGGCCGTTGAGCAAGGGGCCGAATGGGTGCTAACCCCAGAGGTCACCAATTGCGTGTCTGCCAGCCGCACTCGTCAGATCGAAGTGCTAGAACTAGAAGAGCATGATGCGACCTTGCCTGCGTTGCAAAAGGCGGCTGCGGATCATGGAATTTGGCTGCTGATCGGCTCGCTTGCGATCAAGACAAACGACCCTGATGGGCGCTTTGCCAACCGATCCTACCTGATTGATCCCTTTGGCGAAATTACAGCTCGCTACGACAAGATCCATATGTTCGACGTGGATGTTTCCGCGACCGAAACCTACCGCGAAAGCGAAGGTTATCGCCCGGGTGACAAAGCGGTGCTTGCGCAGACCCCATGGGGCGCAGTGGGGATGACAATTTGCTATGATGTGCGGTTCGCCCATTTGTACCGGGGGCTGGCACAGGCAGGGGCGACGTTTTTAACCGTGCCTTCTGCCTTTTCGCCCGTCACGGGGGCTGCGCATTGGCATGCTCTGTTGCGGGCGCGCGCCATTGAAACAGGCTGTTTTGTGATTGCACCTGCCCAAACCGGTATCCACCCAACGACGCGTGGCCGTGCGCGGGCAACCTATGGTCACTCGCTTGTCGTAACGCCATGGGGCGACGTGGCGCTGGATGCGGGTGACGCTTGCGGTGTATACCTGTGCGACATCGCGCCAGAAGAGGTGGCGCAGGCACGCGCACGTGTGCCCTCTATCACAAAGGACGCGCCCTTTACCGGGCCCTAACGCAGCAAAAAGAATGACGACCGACACCGAAGACCTCGCCGTATCGCTCTTTTCGGAGATGCTCACAGCAGATCAACTGTTGCGGAGCAGGCTGTCCAAAGTGCTGCCCAAGGGGATGGAGTTGAGCCATTTTGCCGTGCTGAACCACCTTGCGCATATCCAAGAAGAGCGGTCCCCCGCGCAGCTGGCCCAGACATTCAATGTCACCCGCGGCGCGATGACCAATACGTTGGGCAAGCTGGAGTGGGCCGGTCATGTCCATATCCGTCCGGACTGGGATGACGCTCGGCGCAAAATGATCGCGATCAGTCCTGCGGGTATCAAGGCGCGCGATGCCGCAGTGGCGGCGCTTTTGCCGCTGATCGTGGATTTGGTTGAAAGCATTGGCCGCCAAAAGGCACGCGCGACCGTGCCTGTCCTGCGTGAAATGCGTAATCGACTGGCCAGAGACGATTGATCAAACTGACAATCGCATTGCAAAAAGGGCGCCCCGAAGAGCGCCCTTTTCTAAAATGTATGTCATAAATAAATTTTAGAGGAACCTGAGATCAGGATTTCTTGCGACGGCTCCGCATAAAGGCGATGCCACCCAGACCTGCAAACAGCAGGGGCAGGGATGCTGGCAGCGGAACAGCAGCCATTGTCAGGTTAGCGAATTCAAACGCGGGCAGACCAACCGATTTGAAAGTGATCGAGTCGAAGCCAGCGCCTGTTGTGTCTGTGATCGTGACCAGCACCGCACCACGGCCAAGACCGGGCGAAGGGAAGATCGGCTGCAGAGCGGGGTCTGCACCGTTGATCACAGTCGTGGTGCCGCCACCGGACAATGTGATTTCGAGATCGTTGTATGTGTCTGGCGAGCCCCAGATGAACGAAACTACGCCCATCGCGTTGCCGGTCAGGCTGTATGTCGCCGTCGCGTCGCGGGAAACCGCCGTATAAAGTGCAGATGGATCGTCGACATTGATGATGCCGGTCCATGGGCTTAGACGTTGGTTAGGAAACGTCGAAGAATTGCCGAAGACGTTCTCGGCTACAAAGCCAGTTGTCGAGTCCGCGAGCGGGTTGGCAACTGGTGTTGTTGGAATGACATTGGATTGCGTGATCGTCACGGCGAATGCCAATGACGCAGAGGCAGCCAACATCCCCGCAGCAACTAAAGTGGTTTTTAAAGTTTTAAACATGATTTCCTCATCAGTAACTAATCTTAAGATACATTACCTGAGGTGTTTAAAATCTTCAACGTTTTCATGCAAAAATGACCATAACCCTTAAAAATGGACAAATTTGAGTGAAAACAAGGCACTTATGGGGCGAAGTTGCGCAGCCGTTAAGCACATCTCGTTTTGTGACGTTAACGTTTTGTTATCTTTTGATACTCGCAGTCACGTAATTGACCGAAAGATCCTTGGCAGAGATTCGCCACTTCCACGTCACCGGATTGAACTGAAATCCTTTGCGGTCGACGGGCGTGAGGCCGGATTGTTCAATGAGTTGAAAGAGTTCGTCAGGGGTGATGAACTTGCGCCAATCGTGGGTACCTTTGGGCAGCCAACGCATCACATATTCGGCGCCGATGATCCCCATGACAAAGCTTTTGGGGTTCCGATTCAGGGTCGAACAGATCATCAACCCACCTGATTTCATCAAGTGCTGACATGCCGTTAGATAAGCGAGGGGGTCGGCTACGTGTTCAACAACCTCCATGTTCAGAACGACATCAAAGCGGGGCTCATCGCTTGCGGCTAAATCTTCGGCCGTTGTGCAGCGGTAATCGATTTCGAGACCAGATTGCTCTGCGTGCAGCTGAGCAACGGGGATGTTCCGCTCAGCCGCATCAACGCCCACCACGGTCGCACCCAGTCGTGTCATTGGTTCTGCCAAAAGGCCGCCACCGCATCCGATATCCAGCAGGCGAAGGCCTTTGAATGGCTCTGGCTGGGTCAAGTCACGGTCAAATTCCATCGCAATCTGCTGGGTAATATAGTCCAGCCGGCATGGGTTAAGCATGTGTAGCGGCTTGAACTTGCCATTGGTGTCCCACCATTCGGCGGCCATGGCTTCGAATTTTGCGATCTCGGCGGCGTCAACTGTTGTGGTCATGGGGGCAACTCTTCGGTAGGGTTTGTGTGGTGCAAGGTTTCCAAAGGGCTATATAGAGCACCCATGGACAGATACCCGAGTCAAAAGCGCGCAGGCGCATACCTGTACCCGCCGTTGGACCCCTGGGACCAGCGAATGCTAGAGGTAGGCGAGGGGCACCGTATCTATGTAGAGCAGTGCGGCAACCCCGAAGGCGCGCCGGTGATTGTGCTGCATGGTGGCCCCGGTGGCGGCTGTAGCCCATCGATGCGGCGCTATTTCGACCCAAATGTGTGGCGGATCATTCTGTTTGATCAGCGTGGATGTGGCCGCTCGCGTCCCCACGCGGTGGTCAAAGACAACACGACATGGCACCTCGTACGCGATATTGAGGCCATTCGGAACACGCTAGGCGTTGATCGTTGGGCGGTTTTTGGGGGGTCATGGGGCGCGACGCTTGCGTTGATTTACGCGATTACTCATCCCGAACGGGTGGGTTACTTGGCGGTGCGCGGTGTGTTCTTGATGATGCAGCGTGAGTTGGATTGGTTTTATGGCGGCGGCGCGGGGCAATTTTGGCCCGAGCAATGGGCGCGGTTTGTGGGCCTGATCCCCGAAGAAGAGCGGCACGACCTGATCGCGGCCTATCATTCGCGGCTGTTTTCCGCTGATCTGATGCAGGAGACCCGCTATGCCCGGGCATGGGCCGCGTGGGAAAATGCGCTGGCCTCGATGGCGAGCCAAGGCCACGGCGGTGATAGCCCTGCGGAATACGCGCGGGCCTTTTCCCGGCTTGAGAACCATTATTTCGTGAACAAAGGCTGGCTTGAATCCGACGGGTGGATTTTGAACAACCTTGGCCGCATTGCGGGCACCCCCGGTGTGATCGTGCAGGGCCGGTATGATATGATCTGCCCGCCGTATTCTGCGCAGGCGTTGTCGGATGCGTGGTCCGGTAGCACGCTGCACATGATCCCAAATGCAGGTCACGCCCTGTCGGAGCCTGGCATCAGTGAGGCATTGGTCGAAGCGATGAACCGCGCGGGCCAACGGACCAAATCGCTGGGGCTGCTTTAGCGCGGGCATTGCCCGGCCAGGCAGGCCCGGACCTCTGCGCGGGCGGCGGGGCTGTCACGGTGCAGAGCATACTCAGGGCAGGGGCCCGATCGTAGCACATGGGTGTCTCCGCGGCGCTCTAGAAATGCGATGTAGCCGCCTTGTGGTACGGCTCCGCACCATTGGCCTGCGCAACTCACCTCGACGGTAATGATTTCATTGAAGCGTTGGTTCAGCCCGCCAGCGCCCGCGCGCACCCCCGAAAACCTAGCCTTGGCCACAAAAGAGAGCGGCACCCCGCGCAGATCCGTGCGAGCCGTGCTTTGCTGGCCACCCAGTCGGTCCACAATGCCGGCAGCCAGCACATAGGCCCGGTCCGAGCCCGCGGCAAAGCGAAAGCTGTCCGAAAGGGTAGGCGCCTGCTTGCAGGATAACGCCTGCGCCTGAGACGCAAGTGTTAGGGCAATGACAACGGCGCGGAACATAGGCTTAGCCTGCACGTAGAAATACGCGCAGGATAAGGGGGTATATCGTCGCTACAGAAGTGCAAACTCCCGCAAGACATCGCGGTAGATGTCACGCTTGAACGGCACGATGGCATCCAGCAGGTCAGGCCCACGCATCCACTGCCAGCGCAGGAATTCGGGGTGCTCGGTTTCGATCACGATGGCCGTGTCTGGCGCAAGCATGCGCATACGAAACCATGTCTGCTCTTGGCCGCGAAACCGCCCCTTCCAAAGCTTGGGCAGTAAATCCAGCGGTAGATCGTAGCGCAGGGGTGTCGCAGTTTGTCCAAGGACATCGACCTGATCGGCGCGCAGGCCGGTTTCTTCCTCCAGCTCACGCAGGCCCGCAGTGCGTAGGTCTTCGCCTGCGTCCACACCACCCTGCGGCATTTGCCACGCGCCGGGGGTATCAATCCGCTCACCCGCCCAGATCAGCCCATCGGAGTTGAGAAGGCACAGGCCCACGTTGGGCCTGTACGGCAGCTTGGCTGCATCTTCTAACGTGATCATCAGTTTATTGCACCGCCATATCGATGGCGCTGAGGCCTTTGAGGATATCAACCGCATAGGCCAATTGGTAATCGTCGGTGCGCAGCTGCGCGGCCTGTTCAGCGGCTTCCTGCTCTTGCAGGATCTGCTGCTGTTGATCTTCGCTCAGACTGTCGTTTGAGATGGACCCACGCAGACCCGCCTCAGAGCGGCGAGGGCGATCATCGGCCTCTTCTTCGGATGGTTGCACGCGTGGCGGTTGCTGCACCACGATGTCGGGTGACACGCCCAAGGCTTGGATCGAGCGGCCCGAAGGCGTGTAATAGCGCGAGGTCGTCAAACGCATCGCCCCGTCACCCTGCACAGGCATGATCGACTGAACCGATCCTTTGCCAAAGCTTTTGGTGCCCACGACCACGGCGCGGCGATGGTCCTGCAAGGCACCTGCCACGATCTCGGATGCAGAGGCCGAGCCGCCGTTGATCAACACGACCAGCGGCAGGCCGTTGATCGTGTCACCGGGGCGCGCGTTGAAACGGTCGCCATCACGCGGGTTGCGCCCACGGGTCGAGACGATTTCGCCCTGCTCAAGGAAAATGTCAGCCAGTTCGACACCCGCCGTCAGCAGACCACCGGGGTTGTTGCGCAAATCCAGCACAACGCCGTTGATGTTGTCCAAACCACCTGCGGCTTCGATCTCACGCTCCATGCCGTCGCGGACGTTGGGCAGAGTCTGTTCGTTAAAGGTCGAAACCCGCACCACGACACTGTCACCTTCGGTGCGGACCCGTGCGGCGGTCAGCTTGATGTTGCCGCGGGTAACGCCAATCTCTAGCGGCTCCTCTACGCCTTCGCGGCGCACGGTCAACTCGACATCGGTGCCCACAGGGCCTTTCATTAATTCGACCGCTTCGCTGAGCGTCAGGCCAAGCAGGCTTTCACCATCGACGGCGGTGATAAAGTCGCCCGCCTCGATGCCCGCCTCAAGTGCGGGGCTGCCGTCCATCGGCGTGACAACTTTCACAAAGCCGCTTTCTTGCTGCACCTCAATCCCGAGGCCGCCGAACTCACCGCGGTTATCCACCTGCATGGCCGTAAAGGCCTGTGGCGGCAGATAGCTGGAATGCGGATCAAGTGAGGTCAGCATTCCGTTGATGGCGGCTTCAATCAGCTCTCCCTCATCGACTTCCTCGACGTATTGGGTGCGGATGCGTTCAAAAATAATTCCAAACAGGTCAAGCTGTTCGTACACACTGGCCCGGTCTCCCGCTTCTTCAGCAAGCAAAGGCCCGGCAATGTAGGTTGTCGCGCCAATCCCGGTAATCGTGCCGACTGCGGCGGCCATGAGCATCTTTTTCATTTGATCTCTCTTTTATGCATCAAGCGGCGGGCCTATTGGGCAAACCAATCCGCGGGGTCCACCGGTGTGTTCCGGTCTCTTACCTCTATATAAAGCGTCTCGGAGCGGCCTGCGCCACCACCTTGTCCCACCTCGCGCAGAAAATCCTGCGCTCGTGGCAAGGTGCCGCCCATCACGCCGACGGGTGCGCCTTGGCTCAGAATGGTACCGGATGTTCCGTAAGTCTCTGACATTCCAGCAAGAATGATCAACTCATTGGGGCCGGGTTCCAGTATGATGACCTGCCCTTGGTCCAACAAAGGGCCTGCATAGCGAATGGTCGCGTCTAACGGAGATGTGACCAACGCGCCGGGTGTTGTGGCGATGAGCCAGCCGTTGCGGACAATTCCGGCGGCATCTGCTTCACCAAAGGTGCGCAGCACTTGGCCGGTGACAGGCAGCGGCAGGGCCGTGGTCGTGGCTTCGGGCGCTGGTGTCGTACCCGCCCCCGAAAGGGTGCCTAGACCATCGGCAAAGCCCGACAACGTATCGGCGTTTTGCACGAGAGCGGCCATGGCATCGGCGTCCTGGACAAACCGTTGTGGGCGGTCTGTACGATTGGACAAGGCGGTGGCCAGTGCCGTGCGGGCGGTCTGTACCTCGGCCAATCCAGTTTCAAGCGTTATCTGGGCATGGTTTTGCAGATCCCGCAAAAGCGCGAGGTCGGCCAGGTCCGTGCGCAGGGCGTCGACCTCGGCCTGTATGGCGGGGGTGATCGCGGCCACCATTTGCCCTGCTTGCGCGGTGCCAACAGGCCCCGATGGATGCAGCGTCAAAAGGGGGGCAGGCGTGTGCCCGATCCGTGCGAGCACGCCCAAAAGTTGGGCCACTTCGGCGCGACGGTCCTCAAGGTCTGCTGCCAAAACCCGTTCACGCGCGTTAACCTGTCGGAGGCCGTCGCGCAGCGCGGATAAGCCATCCTCATAGGCGCGAACGGTTCGGGTCAGGGCCGCGATCCGGTCTGAGGCGCGGTTCGCATCTGCAAGCAGATCACCCGCTGAAATCAACTGCTGTGCTGCGGCGCGGGCCGTTTGTTCCAGCGTTTGCGCGCGGGCAGGCCCCACGGATAGCGCGCTCAACGCACCCGCCAGTGTGGCGGCCATGATGACCGCGCGCAGGATCATCCGAACAGGCACCGGCCTGTCATCTCGGGCGGCGGTTGCAGTCCCATCAGGGCCAGCACCGTGGGCGCGAGGTCGGCCAAACGTCCGTCTTGCATCGTGGCGCCTGCGGGGCCACCAACCATGATCACCGGAACGGGGTTCAGCGTGTGGGCCGTATGTGGCGCGCCGGTTGTTGGTTCAACCATGGTTTCGCAATTACCGTGGTCGGCGCAGATAATTGCCGCACCCCCTTTGGCCTTGAGGGCGGTTAGGGCGGCACCAAGCCCGGTATCCACAGCCTCACATGCTTTGGCGGCGGCTGCGAGGTCCCCGGTGTGACCCACCATGTCTGGGTTGGCGTAGTTCACAACGATCAGGTCGTAGCCTGCGTTAATCGCGCTGATAAAATGCTCGGTCACTTCAGCGGCGGACATCTCGGGTTGAAGGTCATAAGTCGCGACCGCGGGTGATTTCGGCATGAACCGATCCTCGCCTGGCTCGGGTGTTTCCTTGCCCCCGTTCAAAAAGAACGTGACATGCGGGTATTTCTCGGTCTCTGCGAGGTGGAATTGCCGTTTTCCGGCCTGAGCCACCCATGCGCCCAACGTGTTTTCAACCTGCTTTTTGGGGTAGACCGTGGCCATAAAGGCGTTGTGCGCCTCGGAGTAGTCGACCATGCCCAGCATATGCAGCGGTGTTTGTGTGCGGGCGAACCCGACAAAAGCAGGATCGGCCAGCGCACTGAGGATTTCGCGGGCGCGATCGGCCCGGAAATTGAGGCAAAAGAACCCGTCGCCCTTTGCCATCCCGGTGTGACCTGGGAGGACGGTCGGGGCGATAAATTCGTCCGTTTCGCCTTTGGCATAGCTTTGGGCTACGGCGGCGCCTGCTTCAGACGCACTTGCCCCTTTGGCAAAGACCATGGCGTCATACGCGCGTTCAACCCGGTCCCAGCGGGTGTCACGGTCCATCGCCCAATAGCGACCAATCACCGTTGCGATCCGCGCGCCAGCGGGTAGGGCAGACTGAAGTTGGTCAAGGAAGCCATCGGCAGATTGTGGCGCCACGTCGCGGCCATCGGTGATGGCGTGAATGGCCACGGGCACACCAGCGGCGGTGATCGCATCAACGGCGGCGATAATGTGAGACAGGTGCCCATGCACGCCGCCATCAGACACAACACCCATCAGGTGCGCGGTACCGCCTGATGCCTTTAGGATGCCGATCCAAGCGGTCAGCGAAGGCGCGGTGGCAAAACTGCCATCCTCTACCGCTAGATCAATCTGGCCCAAATCCATCGCAACCACGCGGCCCGCGCCGATGTTCATGTGTCCAACCTCTGAGTTGCCCATTTGCCCACGCGGTAGGCCCACATCGGGGCCATGGGTGATCAGAGTGGCATTGGGGCAGGTCGCCATCAGGCGATCCATGGTGGGCGTATGCGCCACATCCGGGGCTGAGGTTGCGGGCGTGTCGGATAGGCCCCATCCATCCAGAATACACAGGACGACGGGTGCTTTGGCGGGGGTGGTTTGTTTGGTCATGGTCATCTTTTGGACCAAGGGCCGCTGCGGGACAAGTCCCGGCGCAGGCGCGGTTCAGACCCGGTGGTAGGGGCTGCCTGCCAAAATGCTTGCGGCGCGGTACATCTGTTCGGCCAACATGACCCGGACCAGCATATGCGGCCAGACCATCGCGCCAAAGCTGATTGTCATGTCCGCCTGTGCCCGCAGGCTTGGATCAATGCCGTCTGCGCCGCCAATCACAAAGGCCAGATCCCCCCGGCCCTGATCGCGTACACGTCCCAGTCGGTCGGCAAACGAAGGTGAGGTCATGACTTCGCCGCGTTCATCCAGACACCAAAGTGCAGCCCCAGTCGGCAGCGCGCGGCGCAGCAAATCTGCCTCTGCGGCCATACCGCCGCCGCGTTTATCCTCAACCTCAACAACGCGCGCGGGGCCCAGCCCTAGGCTGCGCCCCGTACGGTCAAACCGGGTCAGATAATCGTCGATTAGTGCTTTTTCTGGCCCTTTGCGGAGCCGGCCCACAACGCACAGGTGAAGGCGCATCAGACCTTCGCAGCGCTCGCGGAAGCGGGGTCAGACGGGCTGGCTTGCCACATCTTTTCCAGTTGGTAGAATTCGCGCACTTCGGGGCGGAACACGTGGACGATCACGTCACCTGCGTCGAGCAGGACCCAATCACCGGCGCCTTTGCCTTCGATTTTGCAGCTCCGGCCCAGCTGGACCTTAAGAACTTCGGCCAGCTTTTCCGATAGGGCGCTGACCTGACGTGTCGAGCGGCCCGAGCAAACCACCATGTGGTCCGCCATCGAGGTTTTGCCGCGCAGGTCAATCTGCACGATATCTTCGGCCTTTTCGGCCTCCAGCGATGTCAGGATAAGGGCAAGCGTAGCGTCCGAAGCGGCCGTATCGCTGGTTGCGTGTGGCGCTGTCGTGGCGCCCGGGGTCTGAGCAGACAGGGTCTGATCCTCCAAAAAATGGTGCGCCTCTCGCGCGTCCTGTCCGCAGGCTACCAAAGGTTGAGCCGCAAAACAATGATATCCGCAGTCGTGCGGAAGCGGCCTGATGCCCTGTGATGGGCGGAATGTCCAGCCCCCATGGGCCAGGGCTGCTGCGAAGGGCGCGAATTGCCATGGTGATCGTTAGGGTGTCGGTTGATCCGCGTCCTGCTGCGTGGGGTTCAGCATCGTGACCTCGCGCTGCGGGAAGGGGATAGAAATGCCATGTTCTCGGAAGGCATCCCACAAAGCCAAGAAGACGTTACCGCGAATGTTGGTCAGCCCGCCGGTGGGGTCTTTGATCCAGAACCGTAATATGTAGTCTACTGAACTGTCGCCAAATCCCACGATGTGACACACAGGCGGGCGGTGGCTGAGGACACGTTCAACGCCTTGCGCGGCTTCAATCGCGACTTTGCGCACCAGATGGGGGTCGTCGTTGTAGGCTGTGCCAAAGTGGATATCGAGGCGGACAAATTCATTGGAGTGGGACCAGTTGACCACTTGGCCTGTGATTAGGTCTTCATTCGGGATCAGGTATTCCTTGCCGTCGCGGGTCACCACGCTAGCGTAGCGCGCGCCCAGAGTCTGGATCCAGCCGAAAGTATCCCCAAGCGAGATCACGTCGCCGGGCTTGATCGACTTGTCGAGCAGGATAATCACGCCGGACACAAGGTTGGACACGACCTTTTGCAGGCCGAACCCCAGCCCCACGCCGATGGCCCCCGACAAGACCGCAAGCCCGGTTAGGTCGATGCCGACAGCCCCCAAGCCAATAAAGATCGCGGCCCCATAAAACACGACTTGGATGACCTTGATGGCCAGAACCCGCATCGAAGGGGACATGTCCTCATTGGTTTGCAGCCGTTCTGCGGTGGTGCGGGTGATAAAACGCGCGCCCATCACAAGTACCGCCAAAAGGGCCGCGCCTTGCAGGATTTGCCACAAGCTGATGGAGCTATCGCCCATGCCAATGCGGGCGCTGTCTAGTACGACCTGTGTGTCGTCATCCAATTGTAACAGGCGCAGCGTGATCCATATCCACGCGGCCCAATTTACAAAGCGGCGCAAAACGTTGTTTTTGATAAGCCGCGTGGCAAAGGCCACAATCAGCCAAGCGGTGGCCAGATTGGCGGCAATCGCAATGAGATAGTAGCGTGAAGGAAAACGGAACATCTCCTGCATGATGGCCAGCGCGCCCCATGCAAGAAGGACAAACACGATCCCTCGTAGCCGGTTGCGGACCACCACCAACCAGCGCAATTGCCACTTTGGCATCCCTTCACGGGTGCGGACCCATGCCTCTAACCTTGGGGTCAACACTCTGCGCGCGCTCTCGGCAACCATGAACAAAACCACAAGGATTACGATTTGCGTCAGGCTTGAGGGGCGCAAAAGCCCAGACGCAAACAGCTCCGCCTGCCGCAGGATCATCTGCGCGGTGTCGCTGGCGAGCTGTAGTGTCGTGGTGTCGGTTGGTGGGCTTTCGTGATTTGCCATATCAGCAGAGTGCGCCAGCGATGCGCGCGCGGCAAGGGGTATGGTTTATCAGGAGTGCGCGCCCGATCTGAGGCGTGCGCGCGCGGTGTGAAACGCGTCCCTTGCGAAGGGCGCAATCCGGTTGTATCTCAGCGTTATGACGAGCTTTATTCTCATGGAAGATCGCGCCCGCCTGCGTGAACGCTTTTACGGCGCCTCCATGAGCGTGCGCGCGCGCCTCGGCTGACCCGCCCACCCCTGAACAGACCACAGACGCTCACCAACAACATCACGGGAGAGGACCCCATCATGTCCCCCAAAACGCTCTATGACAAAATCTGGGATGCGCACCTTGCGCACGAAGCCGAAGACGGCACCAGCCTGCTGTATATCGACCGCCACCTTGTGCACGAAGTGACCTCGCCGCAGGCGTTCGAAGGCCTGCGCCTGACGGGACGCAAAGTGCGCGCGCCAGAAAAAACCATCGCGGTGCCGGATCATAACGTTCCCACGACCCCCGGTCGTGAAGACCCCGCCAATATGACCGAAGATTCGGCCATTCAGGTTGCGGCCCTCGACAAAAACGCCAAGGATTTTGGCATTCACTATTATCCCGTGTCTGACGTGCGTCAGGGTATCGTGCACATCGTTGGCCCCGAGCAGGGCTGGACCTTGCCCGGCATGACCGTTGTGTGCGGCGACAGCCACACTGCGACCCACGGCGCGTTTGGCGCGTTGGCCCACGGCATCGGCACGTCCGAGGTTGAGCACGTTCTGGCCACGCAAACGCTGATCCAGAAGAAATCCAAAAACATGAAGGTCGAGATTACTGGCAAACTTGCGCCAGGTGTGACCGCCAAGGACATTGTTCTGACCATCATCGGTGAGACCGGAACCGCAGGCGGCACCGGCTATGTGATTGAATACTGTGGTGAAGCGATCCGCGATCTGTCCATGGAAGGTCGTATGACCATCTGTAACATGGCCATTGAGGGCGGCGCGCGCGCGGGCCTCATCGCACCGGATGAAACCACATATGCCTACGTCGAAGGCCGCCCACATGCGCCCAAAGGTGCCCAGTGGGAAGCTGCGATGAATTGGTGGAAAACGCTGTATTCCGACGATGATGCGGCGTGGGACAAGGTCCTGACGATCCGGGGCGAAGACATTGCGCCGACCGTCACTTGGGGCACTTCGCCCGAGGATGTTCTGCCCATCACGGCCGCGGTGCCATCGGCGTCTGATTTCAAAGGCGGCAAGGTCGATGCGGCGCAACGCTCGCTCGATTACATGGGTCTGACTGCGGGCACGCCGCTGGCAGAGGTTGCCATCGATACGGTCTTTATCGGTTCGTGCACCAATGGCCGGATTGAGGATCTGCGCGCTGCTGCCGCGATCCTAAAGGGCAAAAAGAAGAAAGACGGTATCCGCGCGATGGTCGTTCCGGGCTCGGGCCTTGTGCGTGCGCAGGCTGAGGAAGAAGGCTTGGCGGATATCTTTAAGGAGGCCGGTTTTGAATGGCGCCTTGCGGGCTGTTCGATGTGTCTGGCAATGAACCCCGACCAATTGGCGCCGGGTGAGCGGTGTGCCGCGACATCCAACCGTAACTTTGAGGGTCGTCAGGGCCGGGGTGGGCGCACGCATTTGATGTCGCCTGCAATGGCCGCGGCTGCTGCGATTACGGGTCGTCTGACGGATGTACGCGACCTGATGTAGGGGCTTTGGTGGGCGTCTCGTGCGAGGCGCCTGCTTTTATAGTAAACAAAATGCCGCCCATGATGTCATGGGCGGCATTTTGTTTTGGGTTTATGGATTAACGAGCGAATTGCCCATTAACTTATTCGGCTGCGATGGCAGCGGGTTTTTCGGCGCGTACCGCGCTGAACTTGAACTCAGGGATTTTGCCGTATGGATCGACCGCAGAGTTTGTCAGTAGGTTTGCTGCCGCCTCAACATAGGCAAAGGGCAGGAACACCATGTCTGGGGCGACGGCGCGGTCCGCGCGCGCCATGATTGTCACGGACCCGCGGCGCGTGGTCAGTTGAACCATCTCACCGGGGTTTACCCCGAGTTTTCGAAGGGTTGACGGGTGCAGCGAAGCGTTTGCTTCGGGCTCAACCGCGTCCAAAACACTTGACCGCCGGGTCATAGAACCGGTGTGCCAATGCTCAAGCTGACGACCGGTGGTAAGGATCATAGGGTAATCCGCATCGGGCGCTTCGGCGGGTGGGATCACATCTGCGGGCGTAAACCGGGCGCGTCCTTCGGGCCGTGGAAACCCGTCCGAGAAAACAATGGCTTGGCCGGGGTCCGTGGGTGAGAGTGACGGATAGGTAACCGCATTCTCGCCCTCAAGCCGATCCCACGTGATGTTGTTAAGGGACTTCATAAAGCCCTTCATCTCGGCGAAAACCTCGCTTGGGTGGGTGTAGGTCCAGTCCAGCCCGCAACGCTTTGCAAGCTCTGTGGTGATCCACCAATCCTCTCGGGCTTCGCCGGGTGGCGTCACGGCAGGACGGCCCATTTGGACCTGTCGGTTGGTGTTGGTGACGGTGCCAGATTTTTCAGCAAAGGCAGAGGCTGGCAAGATCACATCAGCGTAGTTCGCTGTTTCCGTTATGAAAATATCCTGCACCACAAGGTGATCCAGCTTGGCGAGTGCTGCACGCGCGTGGTCAACGTCGGGGTCTGACATCGCGGGGTTCTCGCCCAAGATATACATTGCTTTGATCTGGTCGGCATGGATGGCATCCACGATTTCCGTGACCGTCAGACCCTTTTCGGCCGAGAAATCAGCACTGCCCCAAACTTCGGTAAATGCGCCGCGCACACCATCATCGGTGACGGTCTGATAATCGGGCAGGAACATCGGGATCAGACCCGCATCAGATGCGCCCTGCACGTTGTTTTGTCCGCGCAGCGGGTGCAGGCCAGAGCCGGGGCGCCCCACTTGGCCGGTCATAAGCGCAAGCGAAATCAAGCACCTAGAGTTGTCTGTGCCATGGATGTGTTGGCTGACGCCCATGCCCCAGAAAATCATCGCGGCCTTGGCGCCTGCGAATGTGCGGGCCACGTCGCGCAGGGTTTCGGCATCGATGCCGCAGATCGCCTCCATCGCTTCGGGGGCGAACCCTGCAAGGTGCGCTTTCTCAGCCTCCCAGTTTTCGGTGTAGGCGTCGATGTATTGTTGATCGTAAAGCTTTTCTTCGACGATCACGTGCATGATCGCGTTGAGCATCGAGACATCAGCTCCTGGACGGAACTGCAGCATGTGGCTGGCAAACCGTTTGAGCGCTTGCCCCCGTGGGTCCATCACGATCAGCTTGCCACCACGCTTGGTGAACTGCTTGAAGTACGTCGCCGCAACGGGGTGGTTTTCGATCGGGTTGGCACCGATAACGATGGCGACATCGGCGTTTTCAATCTCATTGAAGGTGGCCGTTACCGCGCCCGAACCCACGTTTTCTAGCAAGGCCGCAACCGATGATGCGTGGCACAACCGGGTGCAGTGATCGACGTTATTGTGACCAAACCCTTGGCGGATAAACTTTTGGAACAAATAGGCTTCTTCGTTGGTGCACTTGGCGGAGCCAAAGCCCGCAACGTCGCGTCCGCGTCCTTTGAGGCCTGCACTTGCAGCTTCTAGCGCCTCGTCCCACGTGGCTTCGCGGAAGTGCGTTTGCCAGTTGGCGGGATCAACGTTCAGCCCTTTGGCGGGGGCGTCATCGCGACGGATCAGCGGTTTGGTCAGGCGATGATCGTGATGAATGTAGTCAAAGCCAAACCGTCCCTTGACGCACAAACGCCCCTCGTTCGCGGGACCATCGATGCCCTCCACAAACTTTACGCGGCCGTCTTTGACCTTGAGCGAAACCTGACAGCCGACGCCGCAGAAGGGGCAAACGCTTTTAACTTCTTCGTCATAATCCTTGCTGTCGCCTACCTGTTCCGCGTCTACCACCGTGGCCGGCATCAACGCGCCTGTGGGGCAAGCTTGCACGCATTCACCACACGCCACACAGGAGCTTTCGCCCATGGGGTCGGCAAAATCGAACGTCGGATAGCTGTCGTGCCCACGACCCGCCATGCCTATCACGTCGTTCACCTGCACCTCGCGGCAGGCGCGCACGCACAGACCACATTGAATACAGGCGTCCAAGTTGACGGACATCGCGACATGGGTGTCGTCGAGCAGGGGAATACGTTCAGCTTCTAGGGTGGGCAGGCGGCTGTGGGTCACACCGTTCGCCTCGGCCATGTCCCAAAGGTGACTGGATTTATCGTGGGCCACGTCACGCTCGGGCTGGTCGGCCACAAGCATTTCCATGACCATTTTGCGTGCCGCAACCGGGCGCGCGGAGGCGGTGTTTACGACCATCCCCTCGGCGGGTTCGCGGATGCAGGATGCAGCCAAGGTCCGCTCACCCTCGATTTCGACCATACAGGCGCGACAGTTGCCGTCGGGTCGGTAGCCCGGCGCGGGTTTGTGGCACAGATGCGGTATCACAAGGCCACGGCCATTCGCGACCTCCCAAATCGTTAGCCCAGCGGGTGCCTCGATCTGTTCGCCGTCAAGCGTGAAACGGATGGTGTCGGTCATGTCTAGCGCTCTCCCGGTCGCATTCGGTGAAACTCTAGCCCATTTTTTCACTTCCGCAAAAGGACATCCGCGACGCGCCATCGTCCGTTTACGCCCTGTGCTGCACCTATCGGCCATTGGCTTTTCCGATAAGAAACGGCATGACCCTATGGGAGCCAAATGAGGGCAGAAAAAGATGGCAGAAATCGTGTTGGTGCGCCACGGGCAGGCGAATTCGGCGGCGAAAGATGAAGTGAGTTACGATAGGTTGTCGGACCTTGGTCATCAGCAGGCGCGCTGGTTGGGAGAGCATCTGTCCGCCACGAATGGGCATTTTGACAATGTGATTTGCGGCGACATGCGGCGGCATCGTGAAACGGCCGCGGGCATCGGGTTCGATAGCCCCCAAGTGGACGCGCGCTGGAATGAGCTCAGCTATTTCGCGCTATCAGAGGCCCTTGAACGTAAAACAGGCGCGCCCCATCCTGGCGACACAGGCGGCTTTATCGCACATGTTGATGAAGTGTTTTCCCATTGGAAGGCTGATGGTTTGGACAATGTACCGGAAACCTATGCCAACTTTGATGCCCGCGTGACGGCTGCGTTGGAGGATGCCGCGCAACTGGGTGGGCGGAGCCTTGTGGTCACATCCACAGGTGTGATCGCTATGGTGTTGCGCCATGTGCTGGACCTTAGCCACCGTGGCCACATGAAGATGATTGTGCAAACTGCGAACACATCGCTGCACCGGGTCGAGCGGTTGCATGATACGTTCTATGTCGCTGAATATGGGGCGACGCCGCACCTGGATACGCCTGAACGGCGCTCGGCGCGCACGCACTACTAAACGACGGCTGCAACGGATCGCCTTTGTAAAAGGCGGACGCCTTGGGGGAGGGGATCATATGGTACATTTATGGGTACGCGCTGAGAGCCGCGCACATGAGCAACGCGTTGGCATCACGCCCAAGGGCTGTGCCGCGCTGATTGCGCACGGTTTTCAAGTCACGGTTGAGCAAAGCCCGACACGGATAATCTCCGCTGACGGCTACCGCGCCGCAGGGTGTGCCATCGCGCCCGAGGGGGCTTGGACCGGTGCGCCCAAGGATGCGATTATCTTTGGCCTCAAGGAATTGCCCGAGGATGGCACACCCCTGATCCATCGCCACATCATGTTCGGTCATGCCTACAAAGGGCAGCCTTCTGGGCAGGTCCTTTTGGAGCGGTTTCGCGCAGGTGGCGGCACGCTTTTTGACCTTGAATATTTGGTTGATACCCAAGGCCGTAGGGTTGCCGCATTTGGGTATTGGGCAGGATATGCAGGGGCAGCCGTCGCCTTGATGTGCTGGGCAGCACAGCAGCGTGGCGGTCTGTGCGGACCAGTGTGTGCCTATGCCACCGCCGATGAAATGCGGACTGCATTGCGCGCGGACTTGGCGGCGATCAACGCGGCGTTGCCCACCGCCCTGATCATCGGGGCTTTGGGGCGTGTGGGCACAGGGGCTGCAGATTTGTGCGCTGCAATGGGCGTTGCCGTGACCAAATGGGATATGGATGAGACCGCCCATGGTGGCCCCTTCCCAGAAATTTTGGCCCATGACATTTTCCTAAATTGTATTCTTGCGCGGCCCGGCACGCCGGTCTTTGTGCCCCTCGACGCAGGGAACACAGCGCGGCAATTATCGGTTATAGGCGATATCGCTTGCGACCCCGACAGCGCGTTTTCCCCGATCAAGGTCTATGACCGCGTCACCACGTGGGAGGCGCCTGCACTCCGCGTGCACGATACCCCGACATTGGATGTCACAGCCATTGACAACCTACCCTCTATGCTGCCGCTCGAATCCTCTGAGGATTTCGCAGCGCAGCTTTTACCTGTCCTTATGGGGCTAGACGCGCTGGATGTGGACATCTGGGGCCGGGCGGCGCTAGCCTTTCGTGGGGCAGTTGAGGGACTGGGCGCAGAATGAGCCAGATGTACGATTATCTTGTGATTGGCGGGGGTATTGTCGGTGCCTCTACAGCGATGCAATTGGGCCAAGCATACCCCGACGCACGCATTGGTTTGATCGAGAAAGAGCCCGATTTGGCGGCCCATCAGACCGGGCACAACAGCGGGGTTATTCACGCAGGCGTTTATTATGCGCCGGGCAGTATGAAGGCGCGGTTTTGTCGGGCTGGCGTAGATGCGACCCTCGCGTTTTCGCGGGTGCACAACATTCCGGTTGAACAATGCGGCAAGATGATTGTCGCCACAGAACATAGTGAACTGGGCCGGATGGCCGATCTGTACGATCGTGCCACACAAAACGGGCTTCAGATCGCGCGCCTTGGCGCAGAAGAATTGTCGGAGCGAGAGCCTAATGTACGCGGTGTTGGAGCCTTGTTCGTTTCGGTGACGGGCATTGCGAATTATCCCGCAATTACGGTTGCGATGGGGCGGGAAATCACCGCGCAGGGTGGCGATTTGCATCTTGGCCAGACC